>Ga0307517_10005703_pt1 | contig 18651 bp, 24 predicted proteins | sample 23_EM_MG_FD_194515 | JGI IMG/M metagenome (GOLD analysis project Ga0307517, IMG submission 194515) | Populus trichocarpa ectomycorrhiza microbial communities from riparian zone in the Pacific Northwest, United States - 23_EM | ecosystem: Host-associated > Plants > Roots > Unclassified | place... | reverse complement strand
GATAATTGATTTCGACAGAAACCCGCATTCTGGTCCCACCGCCCCGCCTACTTATACAATATATAAATGCATTGTTACCGAGTGGACCCGTACCGGGCTCTGCCGCTGGTCGGCCCTGCACCTTATTTCTTATTGCTGAAACTGCTCGGGGCGGGGGCTGGCATTGCTGCGGCATATAATCAGTAATCGCACTGATCACCATTGACGCCATTGGTGGTGACCGGTGACCGGTGACCGGCAACCAATTGGGGATTACGTAAGATTTTCGTTTCCATCCCGTAGCCATTCTGGGCGGGCCGCGATTGTGCCCCACTTTGACTCTCACGCGCTCTGAACAATCCCCACATCTGGGCCTCGGAGCAGGTAGATAGTAAATGGGTGAGGAAAACTTATGCTTAAGGTTACGGCGCGCGGAGATAGTAAATAGCAGGAAACGCATGTGCACTCTGCAATAAGAAAAGGGGGAATCAGCACCTGGCGAATGTGACCATGGACCGGGACTGAGCCGTTTCATGGAAGTTGTCAAAGTCATAGAAAAGAAGTGGAGAACGGCGGAGACCACAAGGGCACCAGCGCTCTCGAATAGGAGGATGTATGGAGTGTGGCTGGAGGTCTACTGCATCTCTGCCTCGAGGATGTCAACGGCATCCGCAGCAGTTATCCTTTGGAAAGAATCCCTGTCCCAGCAGCTCTGGATCATGGCCCACAAGCGGTCCGTGACTTCGGAATGGACAGGGCGTGACGGTCGGTCGTTGTTGAATACGGAGAAGATTACTGCTGCCTCGATTCTTCCTGCAAAAGGGGGCTTCCCGGAGAAGACCTAGGACCAATCAATACCTCGGGGTTGGGGGACACGCGAAAAATCAGCTTACCTCCCAAGCGAGCATGCCGAACGCAAACATGTCAGTCACCTTGGTGGTGCGGGCGTGGACGAGCCCAAACGCTTGAGGGTTGATAAGTTCAGGAGCGATACCACAGAACAGCCTCTCTGCGCCTGCGTCGGACCAGCTAGCGGGAAGCGAAAGAGAGAAGGCGGACCCCAGGCCCCCCAGGCGAGCGACACCGTTGCCGTCGACCGACACGTTCCTCTTGAAAAGAGTGAGCGGACCATAACGGCGGAGTAAGAAAAGAGACGACATACCATCTTGATGTTCCCATGCATGATGTCCAAGTTGTGCATGTAATTCAATGCACGTGAGATCCCGGCGAGCTAGAATCGTGCACACAAGTTCCAACCTGCTAACGCCCGGACGATCCGCCATGTATTGACCGAGGTCAAGATTATCCATCATCGCATAGAGGAGAGCAAACGGGTGGTCTGGCGTAGAATATGCCAAGGGACGGGGCGGTATCCGGATGCGAGAGTTGGCTGGGTGTCCGGACCTCCTTGCGGATAGAGCCCGAGGCGAGCGAACTAGAGGGGCCGGTTTACAAAGGGGAGAGATTCGGAGAGGTGCCTGGAAGGACGAAAGATCAGGAGACTGAGTGCTGTAGTGGGACTCTCAATGTTGTGAGGATCGGCCAGAAAGCTAGACAGATTCTCTCTGTTCCGAGCGCATGGCAGGTATAAATACGGCAGTTGTTTTCCATCCCCTGTGCCTTTTCCCCTCCCTCCCTTCTCTCCCGTCCGTCCTGCTTTCCTCCCCCCTTCTCTCCCGTCCGTCCTGCTTTCCTCCCCCCTTTTTTTCGTACCTCCCATTCGTCCTACCTTTCCCCATTCTCCTTTCGCACTTCGCACTTTCGTGAATTACGCACTTCCCAACACTACACAACACGTATGGCGGTGTTAGTTTCTCTTCAAAACACACCCTCACCTGAACACCGTATTTCGACCGTTGAAAATGCTCTTTCGTTCTATCCGCCCCCGCAGACCACCAGATCCCCAGGGAATCCCGTCAATGCCATCAGAGCGTTGCACCAGTGCTGACGTCAAGGGCTCTTATGCTGCAGCTTCTAGGTCCTCGCTTTGGTCGACGACCATCCTTCCTGCGGACGTACGGTTGCCGGGAACATGTCGTCGTGCTGGATCGATGTTACTTGTCGAGCGCCGGTGCCAGGTGCCCCCGAACACCGCGAGGTGTTCCAATCAAGTTGACAATACGAGCCCGATCGCATCAAAACGGACATAGTACAGATTCCAGTATCGGCTGGCCTATTGGGCCCGCAACGTTATGCGGGTTTTCCCGAGGACGACTATGGACCATGGACCATGGACCATCCGGGGTTCACCTCTGGGTTCTAGTGCGTTTGTTAAAGTTCCGCATATCCTGACCTGATCCATGCTGTCCCCAAACAACCTGCCTGGTGGTTCTCTGATCGCCCCAACTGTTGTCACGTTTTCTTGAAACTGGTTTTCCATGCGTGGCGGCTAATAGCTCTGGACGCTCGGGTCCTGCCCCTGGTTCGGGAAGCGGACGAAATTTCTCGGGACGTCGCAGGAGATGTGGTCACCTTTTGTTGGGCAAATTATCGAGCGAAAGAGCGGGATGGCCTCTGGAAGAAGTATAAAATCATACCGCTCGTTGCACTGGGGCTCCTGCAACGATAGAAGACACAATGATCCCGACACAAGATTCCGCCAGCCTCAAACATCTACTTGACGAGATCGCCCTCATTGACCAGTGTGCTGTAAGTACCTCTATCACTCCCTTGCCACTGGCTATCCTCATAATTTAGGCTCTATATCTACCTGGCTTCATCATTCCCGAGGACACGCCTCTCTACGCGGCCCCCGCTTTACTGGACGTTCGATCCCAACCCCCTCAAAATTTCTTCATGGAAACTCCAATGGGAACGTTATCGACCCAAACCCCTTGCAATGTGCCTCAAGGAATACCTCACAATCTCTATCTCCAACTCCAAAATTCCCTCGACTCTTTGACAGTCCCTTCTCAAACTACTACCGCGTCTTTCGAAAGTAGCGTGAGGATTGCACCCTCCGTCCCCTCTCAACCCCACCATATTAAGAGTTTCGGTTTCACAGATCTGTGCAGCTCAATGGAACGACGTCAGTGGGATGGATTCATCAGTCATTGGTCTCACGCAGCCGTCTATGAAGCTCCCTATCATCCCCCAGGTGTGTCTTCTCAGCGTGTGTTCCCGACGACCTCCTCATTTCGTGAACACAGCCACTCCCGTCTCTACCCTTGGCTCAAGTCATCGCACCTAGCTGGGATAAAGTTCCACAGAAGCATTACAGTCATGGCCGTAGCCAATATGATTTCAAACCCTCTAAACCGATCCCTTTCAGCGTAAACGGCCTTCCTGGGATAAATATGAGAGATGCACTTCGCAAACACTTTACGGGGCTCGATGGCCGGGACGATCCAATGTTCAAAGAAACAGCTGGAGCTATTTCTTGTAGGCTTCTGGTGTGGTGGTTTCTGTGGTTCCTACCTCATATCAGAACTGACATTGTCTCAAGTTCCCTGGGTATCCATTAAACCGCTCAGCTCAGGTAGGAATTATCCACCCGTGGTGGTTGTCGCGTGCTGACTGGGAGGGTAGATTGCTACCTTGGGCTGTACGAAGGATCGCGCCCGTATAACTCGCAGCAAACTTGCATATGAAGTCGCCAAGAAACTCGACCGGTATCTTGAATCTATGACCGTATGTTTACACCGGCGAAAATTCCCGACCGTTATGGCTCATAACCAGCTCCCAGGGATATCCTGTAAAAAAATCCGTCGATTGGCGGTGGAAAATTGGTGAGGGCTGTATGCGCCTGGAGAATATGTATTTGGTCCGCCTCGTATCTGTTTCTAAGGGATCGTTCCAACCGGAGATTTGGGTCGTCGGTTCTTGACGTAGAGTTCTTGGTGTAAAGTTTACACTCGGACCAGATTTGAGTGTCGGAATGTCCCATTTATTTAACTATGCGTGTTCAGCGTGCACCCAATAACGAATACAAATATTTTTGCCGCTGTGAACGATTGAATCCTACCGTATTACAACAAGACGCATGGTTGTGTGTGTTCCTCATTGACTGCGTGCGTTTGCGTGGCGTCAGCCGCGTGGCATGCATCGTGTTGAGGATCGTGACGCCCAGGCCTGGCGTCAGACTCCACGAGGTGGACCGATTGTATGTATGCGTCTGAAAACCATTCGGCGGAGGTGGTGATACGCTGTGTGGCGAACGAGCCGTCAAGCGAAAACCTCCACGGAGAATATTCAAACTAGGTTCATGCCGATCCGAGGTCACGACCAGTAAATGGTACTTTGGGTGCACGTGGGGTAGCGGTCGAGTGGATTAGGCCTCCGGCCCCGGTGTGCAGGGAGCTGTGACTGATGCCAGAAACAACAAGATGAGTACTACGAAATGACTGAGCTTTTGTGACCCGCACGAAAGGGATTACCCGACAATATAGTATGCTGTACGGAGTAGACAAAAAATAAATTGCATTTAAAGGGCCTTTTAAAGGCCATTTTCGTGGTACTATAGGCCTCCAACTCTAAGTTGTATTACTGCTTCTACATGCAGTTTTGTACATGGGGGAATAGACCTCATTGAATGCAAATAAAACCTATTCCTATTTATTGTCATGAAACAAAACATATATTGGTTTGTGGGCACAAATACATGAAATTTCACAACTGCACTATTTGAATGCCTTGAATGCAAATAAATGCATTCCTTACATTTAAACACAATTGTTGCAGACACCTATTAGGACCTAACAGGCAGTTCACACTGTGGGGCAATTATTGGAGGATCATTATTGCATTAATTGGTATGCAATAATTGCATTAATTGACATGCAATAAATGCACACATATAAAGTCCAACAAATGCACACCCTACTCCTGGTGAGGCCAATAAGGTGAGAGAGAGCAGGTTGTGAGGGATGGGAGGCATTGGGGTTGGCAAGTCAACAGTCATGAGAGCAGTAGATGAGTGTCAGACCTCACTCAATAATGAGCCACTGCTTGAATGATTTGACAGAAATTGGCTTGATGGCAGACCAGACACTTTCTTCCTTGTTGCTTTTCTCCTAACAATAGTAGGGGACTTGTCAGTCCACCCTGTTGCAGGTTGAAGGGGAAATTGTTGTGGGCTGGAAGCATCCCAGTCAGCCTAATATCAGATACTGCCTTTGGGAGAAAGTGGGGAAGGTTCCAGGGGACATGGACCTTACAAAATGGAGAGCATATGCAGTAGGGTGTACATGAGGGGTTCCAGACAGACATTGAGTGGTGGAAGAGACTATTGACATAGCAAGCATTGGATGGAAATAGGATAGGGAAGAAAGTATGGGATCTGAGAACAGGGGGGTGATGGGCTGAGGAGACACAGGATGGACAAAGAACAAAGGGGAGAGAATGGGAAGAGGAACACCTCAGAAGGGAGGAGGAACTGAGAGAAAGGAAGAGAGGCTGAGGAAGGAAATGAATTACAAGGTAGCCTCTGGCCATCAAGGATCATAGAATCCCATGGGATGCTCTGGGCTTTAGCCCTAATGGCCCAGAAGGGCCCAGGCTCTTATCCCTGTGGGATAGAAGGGCATAGCCCCAGGCTCTATGGTCTAGAGGATCTAGACCCAGATACCCTGAGTCCAAATGACTCTGTAGATTAAGATTAGTCTAGGCTCAGCTAGATTACCCAGCTGGGTCATCTATAAAGTAGTGTAAATACTGGGCCTATTTAGGCCTGGAACACCAGCTAATTGAGAGCACCCCTCTTTTACCTCACCCAGCCAGGGTTTGTCTCAGTATCTCTTATCTCCAGAGGGTCTCTGCAGGCAAGAGTAGAACTATAGTTTTCAGGATAGGAATACATAGCTAGGAGGTCTTTCAGCTAACAAGTCAGTGAGTTAGAGGGGAGAAGTCCCTCTCAGGTTCAGGAAGTCAGTCAGAAGGTCAAGGTCTCTCAGTCAGCAAGTCAGTCAGTTCAGGAGGATCAGTCAGCCAAGTTCAGGGGTCATATTCCCTTTCTCAGAAGATCAAGTCAGCCAGAAGGCTAGCCCAGTAGACTAGTCCAGACTTTCCAGTTGCCCTCCATCTTTCCCAGCCAGGTTCCTCCTTACCTGAGTAAGAGAAGGCATAGGAGTACTGAAACCCTCTTATGGATCTGATATGCTGAAATAATCCACAGCAAACTCAATACAGGCAGAAGCTTGTCATCTAAGGATATTCTTCAGCTTGGGATTGAGGTCTACACTACATATTTGGTTGTCAGCCATCACATACCCTCTCCTTATGTTTACCCTAGTTTCCCCACCACTAATCATATACACAACAATGGTGAGACAACAAGAACAATAAAGAGAAGATAATAAGAACAATGAAGAGGAGATGGTGAGGACAATGAAGAGACAACAACAAGGACAAGGGAGACAACAATGAGAGAGAGACAATAGAGAGACAAGAGGGATCACTCAAGGGACAGGGGAATGGACTTCAATTCTCTCATCCAAGTGATCTCTCTTGTTTTCTAACTATGACAGGGTTATATATATATGGTCATACCCTACTCTGAGAAAGGGCCTAAGCTCAAGTGGCAAGGGAAAAGGCTCTATGAGGGAAAGGGGAAAACAGGAAAATGAAGAGAAAGTGGCACTAATAGAATCGCAGATGACATCACACATAATGAGGCTTTACTCAAGGTAAGATGAACAGAAAAGGGAAGAAAGGAGGAAGAGTCCTAGGGGTAACTCAATGGTACAAGTACAAATTGTTGAGACCCAATCAAGACATGATCAGAAATGGAGAGATTGAGGTGGGATGAGAGGTTGTGAGAAAGGGGAAGTTCATGGCATGACCAGGGGAACTCAAATGCAAATAGTTAAGGCTTGAGTGAGTTTGCAGTGTCCTGCCCCAATTTCACAACTCACCAATTTTCAAACTTTAAGATATCAATGTTGCTCATACTTGACCAACCAAGACACTCACCACTGCTTTTCTCCCTGGCTTGACATGGTTTAGCACTTGTTTTCTTATCTCATGTCCTGACCACTTGACCTGGCCTCTGCCTTGAGGACTTATCCCCACGACCATAAGGGAGGGGGTCTTGCGGTTTTAATTCTGAACTTCACTGAGGAAACCTTATTTCGATGTCCTTTTCAAATTGTTTTTCCCCATAGTTCTTTTATGGTTAAACCCATTTATGCCACGTACACCGCGGGGTATGCCCACAGCCATTACCTGATTCCGACCGTACCAGAGCATTCACAGAAAATCCATTTCATTTATCGTACAATCTTCAGTTACATACCCTCTACTCGTCCATGCGCTCAACATGGGATCCTGCCGTGGTTACTGTACATTTATATACAGGATACATCTTTGGTTCGCGTTTCGCAGCCCAGGGCTTGGTGCACTTTTCTGCGATATGTCGAGCGAGTGCCTGATTCAATTTAGTCAACTACGTTCAATACATCAGTCATTCACGTACCGCGCTGACACCCTCATCGAGGACACAAACACTCTTTAATACTTCACAAAAGATGAAACTACCGTCACTCTGTTGCAGCGCACGGAACTTGACCGTAACCTGGGCAACATGCCCTACGTCTACACCGCTAGAGCTGATTTCCTTGCGTGTGACCTGTCTGTGAGAAAATTAGATCCCGGGCAATCACCGAGTAATCAGAAATGACGAACCCATCAGACCCGGCTTTGTCGAAAAGTAGAGGACCTCGTTGTCACATACTTTCCATGCCCCTGATGAATAGCGCTCTCGAATGGTTGAGCATCATACAGAGGGGGGATATATACTTCGGTTGCGTTCGGGTTGACGTCTGACAATGTCAACATCTCTACGGACGGTCGAAGGCAGTCGTGTTCCCCGATGCGGAATGATCGACACGTACGCATATCCTTCGCTTTCAATGCCAAGAGATTATAAAGGACCTCTGTGGCATCTACCGCGTCTGTGAAGTTCGAATCCGCTATCGTGGTCAACTTAACCCATCAGCAGAAATGAGGGAAATTGTTTCTGGTAAAAGCTTCCATTGAGATATGTTCCATCACTCTGAAGTGAAAAGTAACTGACCTGGGGAATTTCGATGGCGCGACAAGGCACATGCCGCATATCACGCCAATAACCCCAAACTCTGCTTCTTCACCACTAGAGTATCACAAATAAACATCCCTATTTGCTTCTACGACTGCCAAAAGATCGGCAGGAACTTCGACAGGCAGGGATCTGTATTGGTATCATGCCATTGATACTCATAGAAGGTTGGTAATAACAGATGCTTCGTTGATTGAAAGTTTGGAGTCACAACATTCAGGCCAGACCAAGCACAGACTAAGACGTATGCCGCTGGTAATGGGCATGCCTGTGTCCGTCAACCAGAATTTTGATGTCAACGCTGGCGTCGTCAACGGCAGCACAGGTTATCTTCGTGCCGTGCGGTACTCGTCCGACGATGAAGGACATCGTTGTTTAGACTCGTGTGTTGTGGAGATTCTGATGTCTGACGCAGTTGAAATGCCGCATTTACCAGAACACCATTTCCCAATTCTACCTGATATCACAGAAATGAGATTTGAACACAACGCCTCACACAAGCGTTGCGTTATAAAAAGGAAACAGGTGCCCATGGAACCCGGGTTTGCGATAACGGCACATAAAGCGCAGGGCCAAACAATGGAAAAAGTGGTTATTGACCTCGCGGGTTGTTCTGGTACGGAACAACCGTACATGATGGTTTCTAGAAGTACGTCAATAGACGGATTAATAATTCTTCGCGATTTCAAGTTCGGTAAGATAACAAAACGGCATTCTAAAGACTTACGGAAGGAGTTTGCGCGCTTAGAGACTTTGAGGCTACAAACAGTCTTGAAGTATGGTACAGACAAGGAAAAATTCGAAGCAGAGCAACTCCTTCGGGGCATGCAAGATAAACGGGTTACAAGGAAAAGAAAGACATCAAATGGTGAGGATAACGGCGAGCCTAAGAAGAGGAGGCTAAGCGTAACATGAAACACCCAAGTGTACCCGTAGACGGTCGTGGGCCTTGCCGCTTGCTGGCGCTTTCGCTTATAACTCATTGGAACTCTGGCTTCTCATGATCTCAACCCCATCTTAGTCATCTCAACATTACCTCCCCAGGACTCAGCATCTTCCCTTTTTCTGCAGACTTTCCTGACTCTAGACCACTACTACTCAACTTTCCACTCTTGCACCTCAGATTTTGGAATTTTCCATATTTGCTCATCTCAATCTGATCATTCCATTCTTGATCCAATCCTGATCAAGTCTCAACATCTTCAAGGTTGTGCTATTGAGATATCCCTATGCCCCCTTTCCCCTATCAGGTCTTTTTCACATGTGTTTATGTCCTCTCTCCAGGAATGCTCCCTTCATCTCTACAAAGCAACTCCTTCTGTTTTTGATTGTTCCACTTTCTCCTCTGAGTTGTTCTCTTTATTTTTTGTGCCTCAGTCTCCTTCTCAGAGTAGAGTAGATTTAGCTATAAAAGCCCTCTGTTATAGCCAGGAAGAAGTGAATCAGTTCCCTTGCCCCCTCTCACCTGAGTGATCTCCTTAGTTTTCCCCTTTTGTCTTGCTCCTGTTCTCATTGTTCTCATCATCTCACTCTCACTCTCATCATCTTCATCACCTCATTCTTGTCACCCTTACTGTTTTGCTCTCACTCTTGTTGCCTCAACCTCATCCCACTCACTGTCCTTCTCTATCTTGAGTTCATCCTCATCAAGCTCCTCTCAACTCTTGTCCTGCTCTCAAGTCTCAGGTCCTAACCATCTTGAGAATCCTTGAGCCTCTATTGTCAATTGGTCCCTAGAGCTCTAGTCAAGTCCCTCTACTTGAGTTTACCTCTACTCAGGTGCCCTTCACTTCTCTCCCTCACTGAGTTCTTTCTCTTGTTGAGTTTTATCTCCCCACTCTCCTTTTTTGTCAAGCCCATCCCTCTCCTCCTTACAGAATTGACTCAAAAACCATCTCAACAGACCATTTGCACAACCAAGAGCCCTAAATTCACCCACTTGTCCTGCACCTCAACCTATTGTCCAAGCTCACAGTAGGAAGTGGCATTTTACCATTTTACTCCTCATGGAGCCCTTGCCACTTACAGTTCCACAACTCACCACACCTCCATCTCCATCTCCATCCTCCCTCCCAGAATTCTCTGTAATGACACCCACTCCTGCAGTTGTGGGCCATGTGCATTTGTTGGACTTTGTATGTGTGCATTTATTGCATGCCAATTAATGCATTTATTGCATACCAATTAATGCAATAATGATTCTCCAATAATTGCCCCACACTGTAAACCATTTGTTAGGTCCCAATAGGTGTCTGCAACAATTGTGTTTGAATGTGAGGAATGCATTTATTTGCATTCAAGGCATTCAAGTAGTGCAGTTGTGCAATTTCATGTATTTGTGCCTACAAACCAATATATGTTTTGTTTCATGACAATAAATGGGAATAGGTCTTATTTGCATTTAGTGAGGTCTATTCCCCCACATACAAAACTGCATGTAGAAGCAGTAATACAACTTAGAGTTGGAGGCCTATAGTGCCACGAAAACTGCCATTAAAAGGCCCTTTAAATGCTATTTATTTTTTGTCTAATCCGTACAGCATATTCAGTCTTCCGCACCGGAATATCACATTTTTAAGCCTCGTCGTTTTGGAGAAGTCGATGTGGGCTGGCTGCTCGTCCACTGGTGCAAACGAAAGTTCAAGTGAGCTACTGATCCAAAGGCAGGAACTAGAGGAACGCACGCATGAAACGCTGGATGTCAACGCATTCGAGGGCATCAGAACACCCTGCCATCAATGCCATGATCCACTGAAGCTCTTCCTCCCTACGCCACTTTAACACGAGTTTCCAAAAGTGAAAACCACCTGGCAGGTCCAACAATCGGCGCACAGTGGGGCCGGACCCATTCACACTATGAAGTTCGAAGGTCCCAGTCAATGGAGGCGAGGTCAAAGGTCGAAACTCTATCCCGTTGTAGTCGGCTTCGCCCACCAAATATTCGCGTAAAATCAGGTCTTCAAGGAGGGGCAAGGAGCAAACAAGGTTGAAAACCTGTGAGCGTAGAAGGGAGCTAGACACTTAGAGGGATTTGAGGACCGGTGAGAAGTTGTGGAAGGGAACGAGAGAGACCTCCGAGCCGTGGTGACCCTCAAAATTGGTATCCACCTTCAACTGCACAACGCGAGAGAACGCCCGAAGCCAACCACCCTCTCCCGCATCCGCGACTGTGACAAACTGTGGACAACCGACGGATAGTGAGCGGGTATGATATGCGGGCGAGTTTGCGGGATCCGGAAAGATATCCTTCCATGCTTCGAGATCACCGAAAGAATCGAAGTTGACACTGGCGAGAAGGTGTTTTTGGGTACGTGGGACCCAGGATTTAGAGACGAGACAACACTTTTTCAGCGTGTCTGGTTCGTCATGTAGGAAGTCGACCATGTAATCGAGGATTTCTGGCGGGAGGTGCGGATTCGACATCGTGGTTTCTGGCAAGAAGGTGAACGACCCGTTTTTGGCACTGGTTTCAAGACACCCCGTTTCGCGCTGTTCCGCACCGCAACTCTCGCTTTGGATCTATCCACAATGAGTCCCTGCGCAAACAGAGTGGTGGTGTCTGTGCTATGGGAATCCGCGGGTCGTAGCACGCCACAACTCTCAGCCCGTAGTCATACCACCAATCGTCAGGGGAATCGGGAGAGTCGACGGTGAAGAAAAAAGACGGAACGGATAATGTTACCAACAACGTCCCCAATGTATGAGAAACAGATCTTGAAGCAGCCTGTGTTCTCTCCCGTTCGTCGTTCGATTCGGGGGAGCAAAAAATAGTTGTGCGAAGAACAATCGGCAAACGAAACATCATTCCAGACCTACACATCCTCGAGTTCATCAGGCGCCAGTTCTATCGGGAATTCAATCATGGATCTGTTGGCACGAGGGGTGCCTTTTTACGGCACAGGCTTGTCCTCACAGCCTACCGGCGCCAGCATTTTCTTGTGCTACGTTGACTTGTACCCAAGGATATCAAAGCTCAACAACAGAAACGTTGAGACAATATCCTCCCCTCACTGAATGCCGCCGTCGAGTCCTTGAATCTCGCAGGGGGGACTTCGGGCATTATACCAGCCAAGGCCGTTTTCGGAACCGTCAGCGCCACCCTCACGACGATCAGAGTAAGTTTCCCTTTGGTTTATATTGGCCAATTGCGAGCTGAAACGCGTCCAGGACCCGACGATCAACCAGGTAGATTCTGTCGAACTTGGACTGGATTGGACTGGACTGCGCCGATGTCTGTATTGCCCTTGACAGGGGTTGAAGGGGGGGGTTAAGCGACCTCAATAATTCTGTGTTGGAGGCAAATGAGCAGCTGACGCCGTGAGTTACACCAGTGGCGAACGCTTTGGACGTCCAGTTGACGTGTTCTTGGCGTGACCCCAGGACCGTCGCCGAGATCCAACGGAAGGTGGTCAAACACGGTAAACGGAGCGCAGTATCTCGAATTTTCCACCCGAAGAATGATAGGGAGACGATCGCCACCTGGAGGGCGGACCTCAACAGGATCCCTCTCGCCTTCAATGTGCGTTCTATCATTCTTTGTGCGGCTATTACTAAATATTCATCCCTAGACTGAGCTTGCGTTAAATACGCACATAACTGTCGTGAACACCCACACCCTCGTCTCCGATGTTCATCACGATGTTGCAACCACACGTACCATCGCTATAAACATGCACATCATTGTTTCACTGAATGGTGTTTAGTGTGGGGTAGTAGTTAAGCAGATTGAACTTCCGGCCCGGTGCAGGGAGCTGCGAGTAATACAAACCCCTAACGGCTCTCCCAAGGATGAACCTATCTTTCACTCCAAACCCGGAAGATGACATCCTTAACACATCTATCCGCGATTCAGACACCGGTTTCGTCGTGTACACGCTCGGGACGCCGAAACACACTGGAGGCGCTCTGACCACGACCGTCACGGTTCGCGTTTAGGATTTTGTGGAAGGCTTCATTGAAAGATGTGAAGATTGTTTTGGATTTTAGGACCCTTGAAGAGGTGCCGGTTGGAGAGGTACTGGGAAGCGCGACTGGGGGCACCACTTTGTACGCCTCGTTCGGACGTTGATATCTGTGGTCATCATTTTGATGACTCCTTCATCACTCTTTTCAAACAGCGGGTCTGCGTATTGACGACACAGAGTACAGATGGAAATCCAAAGGCACAGGCTCGAAGGTTGTGGTACGTTAATTGTCCATCCCGCGAAAGAAAAAATAAACAACTCAGCTCCATCTCCAATTCCCCTCAGCTCATAAACAAAGATACCAACGCAACAGTTGCCCAATCACACAGTCGCATACGAGGCAACATTTTCAAAAAACCTCGCGACATGAGCCCCGAAATCTCGGAAGCGATATCCCACGCTGTGGACGTCGTGTTGCTCACGTTTATTCTCGTGCGAAAGGAGAGGGAAAGTCAGAGATCACCGGGTACGGAGATAGGAAATTATACTCAGATTGACCCTATCTCCCTTGGATGACCGGTATTCGAGTCGAACGGGGCGACTTTATTGTAACACCACACATGTTGCACCGAGTTATTATCCATACTTTCATGACCGATGTCAGAAAACCCTTTCTTATACGTTGGGCGTACACAATTCAACCGCATTTTTTCGTCCCGCCCGGTAGCTTAAGTGCCGCGATAACGAGCAACCGTGAGAACATCTCCATTTCCGGCACAATACTTGTGGTTGGCCCCGGCAGGCCAATACGGACATATCAGGTTTGACAACAGGGCTATCAGTGCGGCTGTGTAACCCGGTGCCTCTGGAAAAAGAGAGAAATGCGGATAAGCCATCCAACGGGGGATAACCGATAAACCCGGCTGCGGCTTACCTACTGACATTGGCTTCCATATCCGCACAGCTGTGATCCTCCGGACACACTCCGATTCGCGACCGTCGGCAACGGTTACTGCCACGACACATCCATCTAATAACCCCGGTCGAGAAGAAGCCAAGAATTGATCTTGATCCTGGTAGCGCGGGTGAAAAACTAACAGGGGGTTCCAGTTATTGCCATTGGAACTCCGTGTTCGTATCGCTGGAACGCATCGGCCATCGAGGCCGTCATGGTACGAGAATACAACAATCACCAAACGTACTTATACCATCACGTGAAGCAAGCCAAGAAGTGTGGGATACTGCGCACACGATGTCCGCGTCGCAAGCGTTTTGTTCGAACACTAAGGGACATGGGTTGGGGTTGACAGCCGCCGAAGTGTAACGACTTGCAGAGATCTGAGATATGTGGTCAGATTCACTGAACAGTCCGAAGTGGTTCGAGCCCTCTCCGAACCTTCGGTCCACCAATCCATCGTCCCTGAACACACAACCTCAAGTTCCTATCGTCACCATAAAACGAGAGCCTCTCAAGCACGGCATCCAACTCCTTCAACCTCTTCTCTACCTCTATATCCTCCTTCGCATCGCCATTAGCCACGCTGATGTTGTCCTTGCGTCTTGTCTCGATTCCGAGGTCTTGGTCGCCTCCCACATCCCAGATATCCAAGTTATGTGGGGATAAGAAGGCGAGGGAGTGGATGTATTTCGGATATTCACAACGATGGTGTCGAACACTTTGCCTACCTGGAGACCCCCGATCACATTCTCCAGGTGACAGATCTGCGCGCCTCCAAGCGTGGCGAGTCAGAGTAGGGTTGGTATCGCCAGAGGTTTGGACGCGAATGAATCTTGGTTCGGTGATTTAGTGGGTTATGTGTGTTGAATGGGCGCGAGGATCGAAGGAGAGAACCCGCCAGGGATGTCGATCTCAAGGCCGACCTGTGAAAGTCATCGAGTTAGAGAAGGTTGTTAACGGTCTCACGGGGAAGGTGAACTGACCTTGATTTCCTTGTCTAAACATAGCCCCGACCTTGATCACACCATTGGTCAAGTTAAAGTTGCTCGGGGGGCAACGACTTATGCCACTCCACCTCTCTTTAACCAGGCTCCTCCAAGTGTACCGCATGCGCGTGGATCGTGTCATCCCTCAAAGATGGTAGTGGAAATACACACTGGCGTACGTGATCAACTTCCCCGGCCTTGAAAGGTGGGATAAAAGCTCATTCGTGTATGCGACCTCTGAGGAGTTCTCCGAGATGTGTGTCTAGATGGGTCTAGAACAGCAAGTCCACCAACAGCTTCCACTGGTCCATCCGTCGTTAAGATGGTGAACCGTGGTGGGGGTATAGAGTAGATGTAGGGCGAAGCCATCTGCGGAAGTTTCTGTATGAGACTCGGAGGGTTTAATCACCGCGTCAGGGGACACACCTTTAGAGGGGATAGTAACCGGGGTATATTCCATCGGCTCGATAGTATTCGGCACGGACACCTTGGTAAACTCGATGCAATAATACATGAGTCGGGTACACAAGTGGTGGATACGGGTGCGTGACAGCAGCTGCGAAGTGGTACACGCCGCTCTGTGGTTCAAAGTAAGGTCTTTCCGGAAACTGAGAACAGACGGCCAGCCGAGCCTCGTACCCTGCTCGCATCTCCCCATTTTACCCCATCCAGCCATCCACGCTCGTATGGGTCCTCGTACTTGACATCTACTTCAGTAAGCTTCCCGTAAAGTCTACAACCGTCACCGGTGTCAGTCAATGCGGGTCAACGAGCCCATCCGTCTCCTTACTTCATTCAAACGTGTGATGCTCTGGCCACGTACACTGCGATTGGTGTCCCACAACCATCCGGGTTTGAAGAGATGGCATCGAGGGAATTGATCAAGAGTTTTTCGGAAGGGGGGTCCGCGCTATGTGAGAATGGTTGAAATCGCACTGGAGACCAATCCAACAGAGTTAATGGGGTCAGAATGACGGAGCTTCGCGGTGGTTGGAGGGGGTCGTCGAATGCAACGCGGGCCAGTGGCAGACCTGATACACTAGCGGCGACTGCGGTAACCTGTGTGATGCTTCGCGAACTTTCACGGTATGAACGATTGCTCCCCACCGCGTTCCCCAATTAACGAGGACGTGAAGGACAAAATTCGTCAAGGCGTTGATATTGATGAGCATATCGTTATGGCTTGAATCGCATGTAGGCGAACTCCCTGTCATCTGCTGGGCGGGTGACGTTGACTTTTGACTGGGATCCGGGTGACTCTGGCCGTTGGAGGGAGTTGGGAGGCAGATTTGATTCGTGACATCGGGAGGTAGATGCAATGCGTTGGTCGTAAAAATCGATGGAAGCCATTCGGAAGGGGGGGAAACGCGTTCAGACGCGTTCGCGGTGTGGGTGATCTGACACCCGTTTGATCGGCTCTTCGGCTTCAGCACCCAGCGACGCAGTTTCCACGACCGACACTTGGACGGGCAACTCGTCCTCAGATATATGCGTGCCTGAGGAATGTTTGGTCCCCTCCTGAAGCAATCGCTCAATGGAAAACACGAAAACGTCCGACACGTCCCCCGATCGCCCTTCTTTATTTCCTGGGGCGCGACGGAGATGCGAGGGTCCGCGAGTTTTTAGTCAGTGTCTGAGTAAGCATCTTCAATCTTAGCGCTGACCCTCATTTAAAAGCTCGGCTACAGGGATGGACCGCAGTCGAGTCAGCCTAGCACCCGGATCCAACATGGCCAAGGTAGATATGACGATCGCCGAAGAACCGTTACAGCCCGTGTCCCGACGGAACTCAAGCTTGGGGAAGCAACTCCCAGTCGCGTCCCCGGAAGAAGCCATCGATGACAATGGCGAAAATCCAGAGTTCAAGCTCCCTAAAATGAACTCTCTGGTCGTGGTGCTCGTGACGAACTTCCTCATGCAGGTAAGTATCTCTACATGTTTTCCAATTTAACAGATTTTGTATCAAGTGTCTGTCTCTTCCAAACCCCAGATATCTTTTTTTATCGTTGTCCCGTCGTCCAGCGTGTACGCGGAACGACTGGGCGGTGGCGAGACGTTCTCAGGTCTCGTCATCGGTATCCCTACCTTGATCTCAGGATTAATTCTTGTGCCTTTGTTGAGATATGATAAAGGTGCGAACGCCTCGAATCCCGCCCTTCCGCCCCTCGGCAAGAGAGTCTGACTAAAATCTTTAGGCGGTTACAAAATCCCGATCCACCTCTGTTGTTTCACGTCCATCATCGGGCATCTTTGCCACGCTCTCGCTCACAGGGCGAACTTTCTCTACCTGATCCTCATCGGGCGTATGATCACGGGCGTCGCTTTCACTTTCTTCATGTACTCAAAGAAGTACTGCTCAGATCCACGCATCGTTGGAATTCGTCGGCGAACAACCCTCGCGGCTTACCTCGTCGTCGGACAAGGAGCCGGTCTCTCTCTCGGCCCCTTTCTTGGAGGAGCGCTTTACCAGGTTGGCTTTGGGCCCAACGGGGACCGGCTCGTTTTCAACGGGTTTACGAGTCCGGCGTGGTTCATGGCGGCCGCCTGGCTTTTGTTCTGGGGAGCCGTAACACTCTTCTTTGAAGATGTACAAGAGGTGACCCAGATAACGTCCCACGCCGGCGAAATCGAACTCAAAACACCTCGACTGCAACCGCAAGAACGGTTAGCAGACCCCCCTCCTCCGCAGCTCTCCCGGCCGACATCCCCTCCCCAAGATATCGACGAGGGGGAGAGATTTGTTCTAGGGCCAAGTCAGTGGGGTGTGATAATCACAATGTGTTGGTTCGCCATGACGTGTTTCTTCATCCTCGGCTCGTGGGAGGCAAACATACCAATCTTCGCGGCCTCATCCGAGTCGTCGCTCCGCTACTCTCCATTTAAATCCGGGAACCTCATCGCCATCGGTGGAACAACGATATTCCCCCTCCTCCTCGCCAATATCTTCGTGGGGAAGAGGGTCCAGGACAGGATGACGCTAGCAGCTGGGTCGTTCATCGGCATGGTCGGTCTGATCATGTTCGAAGCGTTGTTGGTCAGATCATCGGAAAACATCACATTTGCGACCCTTTTGGTGTCTTGGATGTTCGTCGCGCTCGGATTCAACCTTTCGACGACGTGCACGTTGAGTTTGTTGAGCAAGAAACTTCCTGGAGAATGGAATGGCAGGATCAGCACTGTTATTCAGTGCAGCAATTATGCGGTTCGTGCAACCCAGTAGCGCTCTACAGTGGTTGGTTCTTTTGCTGACGGTTCATTCCCAGGGTCGTGTAACCGGTGCTATATGGGGAGGGTCAGGGGTGATAGTTGGAATGAAAAATTACGTTGGGTTGCAAATCGCGTTCGTGGGGATTGGGAGTGTCTTATTCTCCACCCTTTGGAGGGATCTCAAGGCAAAGACAGGATAATCACACGCGATTCTGTACCTCTCACTTCGTAAACCATACGTATGGGTATTATTACGGTGGTCGGATAAGTTTGCGATCGCTGTTATATTTTTTCGTCCTCGATGTTTAGCACCTCACTCGATTACTACGGCATTGCAACAGCGCCGTTGGGTGCTCTCGGCCAACTTTCAGTTTTTCACGAGGTTCAGATTTCATCCCCCCAACCCTCGGGGGCTCTTTCGACGCTTTCTAGTGAGCACTTACTATACTGCTGCATTGAGTAGCACGTTGCATTTCAGTGAGATTGTGGGGCAGGCGCATTGTGTATTCACGACATCAGTGCGGAATGAACATCTATTAGCTAAGAAAACCAACTTGCACGTAGGTTCATATACAGGTCCTGAAT
>Ga0307517_10005702_pt1 | contig 18652 bp, 21 predicted proteins | sample 23_EM_MG_FD_194515 | JGI IMG/M metagenome (GOLD analysis project Ga0307517, IMG submission 194515) | Populus trichocarpa ectomycorrhiza microbial communities from riparian zone in the Pacific Northwest, United States - 23_EM | ecosystem: Host-associated > Plants > Roots > Unclassified | place... | reverse complement strand
CCTTTCCTAGTAGAGTATGCTAGGAGACTCGGGCAAAGGCGGCGGATTAATGACGCCAGGAGTATATTTTGGGACGCGTGAAAGCCCCATGGGCCTTTAGAAAAGGACGGAAAAATGAGAGGCATGTGGGGTATAGGGGGAGATGGTATTACCAGGTGATACAGGGAGATATGTATGTAATACATGAGGGAGAATATTTTTTGCTGATGCTTTCCAAACAAAGGCTATTCTGATCCAAACATTCCGTGTAGTACAACTGTAGTAGATATGGTACCTTCGTGAATATTCTAACAAGCGCATCCTGCTGGTCATAGAATGTGGTGGAAATGCAATTACCCGATGGATAAGTCCCATTGAATACCCCAATTGTGGCAGTTGGTCATGTAATATCACAGACTTAATGCACCAAACAGTTTAATACATGAGAATTCATTTTCGCCATCCCTAAATCAAAGTGAGGCACTATCTTTACCTTATATTCCATGAAAATAATAGGTTTTATGAAGAAAAAGTGTATTTGAAAGAAATAGATCGTGATAAAAATATGATATCCTCTTGCTTGGCAGGCCTTGTCGGACTAGTCCTGGTCAAGTCGGTTTCAATAATCCTGACTGTCCAGTCTGTCTAATTTCCACCATTACACTAGACTAGACCTTCGACTGGACCAGCCAGTACGAACACTCTGGGGGAGACCATTCCGAACTCGGCCGGAACCTGACCTTGGGCTGAATCTGACGCTGGCTCGTAATTAAACGCACATTGTAGACGCCCTGCAAATATTTCAGGAGTGCATGCGGTAACATACCCTGGTGTGTCCAGAACAATCGGAAAGATCGATGCCCCTGCAATGCAAGGTTACTGAGCAGGAAACAACAAAATTTGGAAACCTTGAATAACAGTCAGCGGATGAAGAACCTGGGATAGGCCAAAAGATGAAAGATGCTCCAGGATAGATAGAACTTGGTGAAACCTATAATATAATAAAAATTAAGTTGGCCCCCGAGTAGCCGACTACAGTCAAGATCTCCTAGCTAATCATATAAAATCATGAGAAAATATTGGAAAACCTGATTTTCTCTTGTTCAGTGTTGCTATCCCTTCAGCATAAAGACCAGAGCAGGTACACAAAGTAACCCCACAAGGTTGTGCTCCATGATTCCTGCTGTGGAACGTTCTCCACCCAGCATTTTTATTTGATCATCAATTTGTTGGTTAAACTAGTAACTCAATAGCTTCACAAGATATCACTCCCAATGATCCCGCAAGTGCTGAAACTAGCCTAGAGCATGAAGACTGAGAAAATCTCAACTTGCAAGAACCACCACTGTCACCCAGGCAGTACCAAGGTGGGGGCCAGAAGATACAAGACACTGGCCAAGCACTCCGCATGCACCATAGATAGTGCTATCTACAACCCCAAGTCTCCTCCTAGATCTCTCTTCGTTCTCTCCACCGCATTACTCATCAAACTATAAAGGGCCATCCCAGCCCATATCCAACCGGGTGTTGCCACACAACAATAGCGGTAGAGATACCGGCCTGAATGCTTGCTACGGCAACCGCAGCCGCAGAGAATCAGTGGCTGCCCTAGAGCCAAGTCGTCCAGTTGGCTTTTATAAACATTGGCCGCAATCCCTTCTGGTAACCCCTGGCAAGCGCTTGATGTCAATGGAGAGAAGCTGGGGTCAAGCTATTGCTCTGAGCCACAACACGTTCTCGGCGGTTGGCTTGGGTGCCCCAGTTCCAAAACTGGAGTGTAAACAATTGAATGGATGAAATCTTGAGTGATGAATATAGTTTCTCAGTACAGGAGGTTTGTGGTACTGGGTGAGTGACAAGACGGCCAGGCCCGGTGAATAGTATCCTGAAGATTGTTTAATTTCCCACCATAGTCTTTCTTCTTTGTTTATACTATGGGGTGCAATTTACCTCAACCAAACAGGACCACTGGTTGTTTGGGCTACTACAATATGTGAAACAATTACTGGCCCAACCTTGGTTGATCATATCATTCGACCATATTTGCATCCTTGGTGACACTCTCTTCACCAAGTTGGTACTAGTAACTTCAGCTATATTGACATCAAACAAGACAACGTTCCAGCAATTCGTCATTAGGGGGCGGGGCAGGGCAGGTTTTGATGCCCCCAACTTCCCCTATAGATGTGACTGGGGGGGGCATTTTTCAGGGAATCCACGCCCCGCTCTGTCTTGGGCCCTGCCGTATTCATTCCCTACACGGCCCAATTTGTTCCCACCTATTTTTAACATGCACCGGTCTTGGAGATCGTTGCGAAGGGGGCCTGAGTGGTGACAGTCTCAGGGAATACAAAAAAGACAGCCGGCCCCAGGCCGTAGAGTGGGCCGGAGTGGGAAAACAGGATGGGGGCCGGCGCTTTTGTGGCCCTGTTGGCCCAATAACGTACTCGAGCATGAGCACACTTCTCCTGCACGACTCCCAATGTTAGGGAACACCTTAGTTTACCAAACTACTACGTCCTCAGTTAGCACTGCTCATCACTGGACATGAACACTGGTTGAAATTCTTTGTATATTTCCTATGTATATTCAACACATTACCCTGTATTCTTTTACTTAGTTTGTGTTTCGGCTCCGCCTGTCCACCGCTTACATTACTACAGCTAAGATATATATTATGGTGTTTTATTGTTTATTTCAGGATAATATCTCGGGATTTAACCTGTACTTTCCAATCAGGTGTTTAGGATTTTACGGTTGTTTATGCATCTCTTATGCATCATTCTTGGTCATGATATTTCTAATAATCGCTCCACACCCTTTTGTTTTCACGCACATTATTTGGGATTTACTTGGTTGGATTTCAGGGTCAAACATGTTCGCACTGATGTTTCTTACATTGTTTTCCCTATATTTCTCTTGCGCATATGAACGCGCACTTTTCTATAAATAAGGTGCTACCGCCCACCAGGCTTGGAAGAATTAAGAACCGGAACTCCGACCAATCCCTTCTTCACCTCCTCGCTAAGCCTGCCTCGCAACCCCCCTCGTACTTGCGAAGTATTATCCACATAGAATAGATTGTGCCGCATTCACATTTTGAACAACACTATCAAGGGTCTTTGGTGACAACTTAAAGATGCACTATGCGATACCATCCACACCCCTCTACTATACGCACTTTTCTTACCTCAATTAATCAAACGTGGACGACCCTTTCCCCTCAAGATATCCAAAATCTAAACTCCGCTTTGCCTACTCACCGTTCAGAACTCCTAACTGTGCATCATGCACATACTTGATTTTGGTTTCCTTTGTTTATTTCTTACTCTTTCTTTTGCCTTTATCTTAATTGTTCATGGATTTATTATAATTATTAGGATTAGGAGTATCATCATGAATGGAAGGTTAGCCCAATTAGGTGCCAATTGGGCAAAAGACATGGGATTCAAAGCGGAGAATGGGAGAAATGTCTCAGAGGTTGAGGGAAAATCGTATCACTAGTGGCTGGGCTAGGGCGGAACCATGGCTCTGAGCCCTCAAGCACACCCACCGCCTGTACTTATTCTTTCTCCCAGGTTTCTCATCACTCCATCACCACAGTTCCTACAACCTGCTTCCTACAACCTGCTTCCAACACCATTCGTTTTTTAATCATAACCTTCGTGACCCTGGACCTACCAAAACTCAAGCTGAAGACTACAGTTACATGTGTACATGTTCCGGTAACGGCACACAGGACTGGGCAGTGTAGGATCTCGTCTGTTTAGTTGATTTATATTTGCTTTATTTGAGTTGATTTCAGCTGCGCCACTGTCTCTGAGTCAGATAGGATATTCAATCGTATTGGTATGTTTAGTTTGTTCCGCGGGAAGTTTATAATTAGGATTCCGGGTATGGAGTGGTCATGTAACACTGGTGAAGGCTGAGCTATGTTTCTTGTTTTGGTCTTGGAGGATTACAGGATTCCGGTATGTGCGCAGCTCCTGTTAATAAGCATGATTGCAGGAAGGCTGTCCCTCTTGTGTTTTGTATTTAAACCAGTCTTCTGGCTAGCAGGAGACAGCAGACTTTAACAGACCATTTAGGCTAAGAATTCACCGGGTTGAACGGCAATCCCTGAGTCCTATTTGTCCTTCAACTATTACCTCTTACATCGACTCAGGTTAAGCCTTCCTTAGCACTGGCGATAGCAGGTGCCTCGCCCGCCCTATTGTATGTTTGGTAGTTAGGAATAAACCAGTTACACTACCTACAACCTGAACGACGTAAATCCAGGCAGCCATGACGTCAACTGTGTGTAGAGCAAGTTGCACAACGGGAACACATCAGAGGATATCTGTGGAATTTGGCACAATACATGTAGTGGGCAGCTATCCGGAATTATGGCTAGTGTTGTTCACCAGCCGAGTCCAGACCTGGGCTAGACTATCCATGACCCTTGGCGTAGTGTTGTTCATCAGTGCTCGAGTCTAGAGTGGCCACCATACCTCTAATGACTGATATTATCATTCAAAACAACCAACATTGGAATATTGCAACTTGAAAATAAATGCAACTCACGAAAGGATCTTCCCACTATGGCCATGTGAAATGTCTAAGGAAGTTTATCATCTCCTTCTGTGTCTTCCTCATAGTTCCTATCTTTTCCACGGGTTTCCTCTGCCTCTTCGCACATTTCCACCTCCGTTAGCCAAAGCCACGCCTTGGATGCCATGAGCAACATAATAGTAAAGTCACCAATCAAAAGTCTTCGTGATGCGCCCCTTTCACACGAAAAATCGCCCATCCAAAGGGTTTCTTACCCACGTTTCTCTAGCAAATCTCGATGGAAAACTTTCCAGAAACCACCTCAGCAGTTATATAGATATCTCACGATTATCCTCTATTATTTACAGAGTTTGCTGACACTTTCTTCTTATTGTACACCTCATCAAAGATGGGAACATTGTTGGTGAGTAGTTGCTGGGGCAATTATCTTAGTAAATAACGGAAAATAATGACTTTCAAGAAATGGTAGAACCTTCCAAGCCAGTAGGACATTCAGTTGGTGATGAGTATACTTGAAATTAATTATGGGATATTACACAGATGAAGAGACTTTAAATCGGAAGTTTGGTGAATAGAGATCTAGTTTCTGGTGAGACATCAATAATTTAAAAGTGGAGCTTGCCTCCATTTTTGGTGTGAAATGGGGAATCACCAAGACTTCTGATTAGTCACTTTACTACCTACCATGCGATTGCGTTTTATTGTAACAATATCGCCAGTAGAGTTCGTTACGGGGCGGACGGGGCCCCGAAAAACCCGGGCCCCTGGCCCTTTTCCCTGCCCCGCCCCACTCAACGGCCTGGGGTGGGGTGTCTTTTTCGGCATTCCCTGCTCCTCTCTCCGCTCAGGCCCCCGCCCCACCCATACCCCAGAGGGGTCCCCGTTAAAAATAGGTGCTAACAAACGGGGCCCCGTCCAGGGAATGAGTGCGGGTGGGCCCCTGACGGGGGCAGGGCGGGGATTACCCGAAACATACCCCCCCCGGCCCCGTGTAAGGGCGGGGTCTGGCGAGTGAAAACCCGCCCCGTAACGCACACTAATCGCCAGCAAGAGAGAAAGCCTGCTCCGATTGGACTCTTGGGATTCCCACCATGGCCCCTGCCACTATAGTTCGTAATTAGGTATGTTAGAGCAATAGGTAGTATCACAAACATATCTGGTAGGTGGAACAGAAAGGTAATTACGTGCTATGAGCGTAAATGAGGGAAATCGATGTGTATGCAACCTTCACCACTGTACTGGGCCTGCCTGGTGGTTTGCACACTCTTCCTCATGGTAGAAGTCCACTAGCGACCGCATTTGGGATTGGTCTGTTGGACTTACCAGCGGGTCAAAAATGGGATCATCAAACCCAGCCTCTTCATCCCTTGCCAAAGTACTACCCCTGGTTCCTGGCTTGTCAAGTGGCACTGGAAGCCGTACTGCTGTAGCTATACGCTGGGCTTTCAACAGCTCAACCTCGCTACTGGTATTATGCAGACTAGGCTCTTTGCTTGCATAGTTGTCATTGTAGACCCTGTGAAACATTTTCTTGCCATCGTCAATCCATTCCAGCTCCCAGTAAAGGTTCTCAAATACCTTCAACCTCATTCGTGGGTCTAGTATCATAGCTACACCCTGGCCACTATGGTTATCTGACTTTTGCCAGTAGAGGTTAAGCATCATATAACCCTCATCAGCCGCTGCCCACAGTAAGGGCCATGGTCTTGAATCAAGCTCAGAATGGTTATCTGAACGATTGTTGCACTGTGCCTGAATCAGTTGGTGGAGCTTGTTTTGAGTGAACTGATAGTATGGTAATTGCATTGTAAGTGTAGGATAGGTTGAGCCGCTTGCGTCATTTGTCCCTAAGAGCAGTACGTGAAAGATATCCTTCAATTTGGCAAATACTAACCACTCACTCCAAGTGAGGGTCAGTTGGGTGTGCTGAAAAGGCCGGGAAGGGTGAAATGTTAGTGGGTGTTCTAGAGGCAGGCCAGCGCTCGATGGCCCACTCTATCATCTTGTGGGGCGAGTTCCACCTGATCCGAACATCGAGAATTGGTGCTAACCACCCATTCTTTATTGGATGAGCTTCTGTTTGCAAAGCTCCCCACAGTGTTGTAGAGTATCGAATTTTCCCAATAATCGTTTCCAGCTGGCTCAGAGTTCCAGTTAGGGCCTATCTCATCAGGGCCACGTTCGTCCTAGCCTATAAGAACTACTTCTGCTTCTTGCGCCTCTGATTTCAATGTTGTACGAACTGTTTGTACGGCCAGATTAAGCACGTGGGGTAAGCAGTAAATTTGTCCATCGCGTTGAGACAATAGCGTGAGTTGCAATTCAAGCTCATTAAATATTACATCATTGACCGAGGTATTGTTAGCAGTGATGCAATTGATGTAATCTTCGATGCCGTACATTCAGAAAACCTTCATGATAGTAATTGTCATATTTTCCGCCGTTTGTCAAACGTTCAAATCCAATAAATGTGCTCAGCAGCTCAAACTCTGTATTCTTCCTGTCAGCAGTGATAGCAGGAAGGCGGACTTTTTTTTGAAGCTGTTCAGGCAGTAATTGTGACCTTAATTCACGCGCCATCAGAGAAATATAACTGTAATCGCTGGCAGACCTCCATGAAAGGTCCGCGATAGAGTAGTTTATGGAAATCCGGGTAAAGCGTACAGTGGCTGTCAGGGGGAACTTGACCATTCCAATTACACATGAGATTCCGGAATAAGTCTACCTCCATTGTCTGCAATGCAGTATTGGTTCCCATAAGCATGATAGCGAGAAATCTCCTGTATTGATGCTGGTCAAATATTACTCATGGTTGCCGCATTCCCGAAAGCCGACTCGCAATCGTAAATAGGCTAGAGCCCATCTACTTCCATTATCCAGTTGTCTAGTATCGGCAATTCGCTTTCCTACACCTTTGTACTCCCCCTTCCGCGATGGTAGGGGAGAATGCAGCGAGCGCAAATGTTTTCCAAATACTCATGTGGTGGTATAGCTTGGTGCATAGTGACCCGATTTATGTTTACAATGGCAATGGTAAACTATATGTTTCCCCCGCACATCCCCGATAGCACTGAGGATCCGCTGGCTTATAATCAATCCTTTTGTGTAGAGATATCCAGTATATGATGAATCGGGCTGGCCACTGAGAGTAGCTTCATCGTACATAATGCGTAAATAGTGACAGGTTTAGTGATTGTCCCCAGAGAATAGACATGGACGGCAGCAATCACGCCAGCTCAGGCTGACACCAGCATCCGCTAAGCTGCTAATCAAAGTCAGGCGTGGCACCCGCACTTGCACTAGCCACACTAGTACTAGCTGACCCACTGGCAACAGAGTTTGATGTGCCAGCTGCGGAAGACATTGGAGTCTGGCCTAGAAGTACGGTGCGGATAAAAGGTCCACGATAGGGTATTCGGCAATCTTTTATCGCGGTAGGGGTAGTGGTCCCAGGTAGCGGGGCAGTAGGAGGCAGGGAGGGAGTAAGACCTGAGTTGATCTCGTAGTAGGAAACTAAGGAGTAATATTAGGAGACAGGCGGAGGTCGTGGTAGAAGGCCTGGAGTTGTGGGTGTAGGAGGTTAAGATGAGTTGATAGAAAATTGGCTGCAGGGCCAAGAGACTCGAGCAGGCACGTTGACACCTTTTCGAGCCGGCCCGTGCCGCCAAGGGACTGGTCTCGGCTCACCCAGACGCTCGAGTTGGCTGGCCAAGCGACTTGAGCCGGCTTGCCAAGAGACCCATGCCTAGTGACCACCTGGGCTCGAGTCCTGTGGGCTCAAGGCACCCCAGAACTCAAAGTGCTTCAGTCCGCTCGGCTCATGCACCACACTCATTATTGCCAGGAACATGACACAGCGACAATAAGCCTCGGGAGCCAAATGAGGAATCACTTCAGAACAGGAGTAACAAGGTTGACCCTTGCACGGCTCCCTAGCCCCCCTCTCCCAGACTTGGGACCAATGCCAAATGCCTCAACACAAGCTTTACCGCACATAACACTCCTCTTACAGAGACTGCAACATATCTGGTACCTGGTGAAAGGTCTAGTCCATCCAGATCCGCATACCCTGCCCACCTATCAATCAATCTCCATATGATCAGAGAAGTACTTCACTCGGAGGAAAAGGTTCTTGGCGACCAAGTTCTTTACGATCTCAACTCCCAACATCCGCCACCAGCTACTCCCACCCAACCAAGCTCAGAGATACCCCACAACCCATGCACAGGCCCAGACCCATTGCCCACAAATCTCATTATCACAAAACTTGCTGATGTAAAAATGCCCTAACCCAATTGTGACCAGCAACTGGTGCAAACAAAACACTGATAGAACCAGCACCCCATGGTATGTCCAACCCGATTTATAGTAAGCTACTTCCAGAAAGAGCCCTTGTGTTGGGAATGTTAGAGGCAGTGGAAACATCGTTTCTAGTGTGCGTTATAGGGCATCCGGGGCTCGGAACACGCGGGCCCACGGCCCAATTCCCTGCCCCGCCCCGCTAAACGTCCGGTTGTGGGGCGTGTCATTTTACATTTCCCCAGACGGGTCCCTGTTAAAACAGGTGGGGAGAAACGGGGCTCATCCAGGGAATGAGCGTGGACTCGCCCTGCACCGGGGTGGGACGGGGATTACCGTCCAATTAACCACCCTGGCCCATTGTAAGGGCGGGGCCTGGCGAGTGAAAACCCGCCGCACCCCACCCTGTAATGAACTCTAATCGTTTCCTGGCAATCGCACAGAACCCACTGGTACAAATAATCAAAGAACAATTTAGGGCAACCAATATTTATTGGTTGCCAGCAAACCAGGTGGAGCATGGGGAAACCAAACGCAAGATAAATATCACGGGGATTGAGTATGTGCAGACCCAAACTGATGGCAAAGAGAATGAATACCTGATGAGCAGCCTTTTCAAAGCCTGGGCAGCCTACAGTGGCATCCTGATGAAATTGGCACCTCATGGTCTTCCAAGGGAACTTGCCCTGTTACCTTTCATATATATGATCAATATCTATCATTCATTAGAGAAGCATTCGGGGGAGGGGGTGAAGTCATACGACTTCCATTATCAAAGCCAATTTGGCAAAGTCGGACGTGTGAATTAGAAGTAACTAAGAGAGCATAGGAGGAGGAAAAACCAACCTGCCAGAAACAGAATAACGTCAAAGGGGAGTACAGTTGAGCCTGAATCCATCTCCTCCGATACCTGGTTCCACTGCCGGAGGCGTTGCTGAGATTGTGGCTGCCCTTGTCTGAGAAGATAGTTACGACCGATGTTTCCCAGCTCAACGCAGGCTATGGTTGAGAAGCCTGGGTAGTCCTGCTGTTCGGTTGGTAACATCTCCCGCCCATGTTGAGGCAGGCTTAGCCTTGAGTCTACAGTCAGTTGTTGGAATTTCGGGAGGGCTGGAACTGCTGGGAGAGCAATATGTGTTCCCGATCTGAATACCCGATGTAGGTCTTATAGGCATTGAATTTCCTGAGGCCAAATGTTTGAATCTCGCTCTCCGAGAGACCCATCTCCATAGTCCATGTTGCTGCCCCTCTACGAAAGCTATGTCCATTCCATGTGCTGTGGCCCAAGCCTGCCGTAAATGCAAGGGGCTGTAGTTTGTGAACCACGTACTTTTGGGTAAATGCTTGCTGCTTATGTTGTCCAATACAGAAGAGGGGAGCGTGTTGGGGCGGGTGAGTATCCAGGTCAAGAAATTCTTGCATTGCGTATGCAGGGCATGCACTATAGTTGCTTGCAGCAATTGTGAGTTTTATCCCCTTCTTGAATGGGTCTGTTTTCGAAGATGGTATTGTGAGCTCCATGTGTAGCCCCCTTTCCCGTACTCTGATAGTCCTTTTCATCAAATCCCACTTGCCGAATGCCTGGCCAAGTTGATGTTCGCTTTCCCTATAGGTGAACTCTCCACCGCGAAGGAATCCTGCGAACGCTAGGGTGAATACTTCCCGTGCTACGACATTGTCCTAGTTTCTTGGTTATAGGTTGTGTATAAAAGGTCGACGGCATGGGTGAGTGAGCGGTGTGTGGATCCGCCGCTCTGGTTTGTTGTAATACCTCTTTATTCCCTCGAGGGTTCGTTCAAGGCGCATGATGGAGAAGGCCTTATAACTAATGCCGAGATCTAGCAGGTATGAATTTATTCCCGCAAGATACAGTTTCGTGGTTTGACTTTGACTCTTCCGGCCAGAGAATAAAGCCACTCAATTAGCCAAGTTGCTTTGGCAGGAAAGCATCAGCCATTTGGGTGCCGGTAGTCAGAGAGCACACTGAATGTCGAAAAATGGGATCTCGGGGTGTTGTGGTTTCATCTTATTGTGGGACCCAATCCCCGGCAGAGATAGCAGGCGCCTACTTCTGACAATCCGGATTGCTGTATGTCAGCAATCCATACTCTTGGAGTCTGCAAGTGGGGTGTAGTAACTGGAGAGCAAGGTCAGCTATCCTCTTGTATTCTAACCGAAACAGCGAATCAGCCAAGGCATGATCCCTTGTTGAGACCCATCTTTCTTCTAGGTCAAAGTCGTGTTCGGAAGCGAGTAGGAGGTATCTACACAAAGTATTCATGGATTCTCCCCGGATTGAAGGATGCGAGACCCCATGCCCCACAGCTTTGTTGTCGATGTGAATCTGGAGTCTCATTCCGTTCCAATTTCTCCCCCAGTGAAGGAGGACTTGCTCCACCACCCTCATCTCTTGCGTATTAATGTGTTCCTTGCCTCGGGCTATTGAGTACGGAATGGGAATCAAGAATGCTGCTCCAGGTTCTGGCTGCCCTTGGTTTGGGCTAATATTATACCCCCCGAGGTCTATTGTACTAGCTGCATCTGACCATGCCCGTATTATGTCCCGTCTCGTATTTTCGATTGACCTCTCTAGCTGGACCAATAATACCTTCGACCACCATGTTAGGTCCTTTTTTGCCTCACCTGATATGCGCTTCCCATATTGCCGGGAGCTGGGGGGCAAGCTGAGTTCCATATTGTAGAGACGGTGGAGGAACGTTCTTCCTAGTGGCACCGCGGTAGAGATGAAATTTAGATACCCGGTCAGCCTCTGTATCTCGATCAGAGAGTGCGGTCTGCTTATAATCACTTTTTCTACTAGTGCCCTAGCCTTATGGAGTTTCTTCTCAGGCTATCAAAGTGCCATCTTGCGAGTCTTGAACTCGATACCTGCAAAGCTGACAACTGTCCCTTCCTCATTTTTCTAGACTTTAATGCTGAGTCCAACCTCGCAGCACCGATTGGAAAAAACTTCCCTACATATCTGGCTGGTTGCCCCCTCAGGTAATAGTATAAGGAAGACATCGAGGTAGTGGATAACATGGACGGTGGTATTGCTACTCTGTAGCTGCTGCTCGTGGCTCCAGTGCAAAACCTGGGGGAACAGGTTAAGTAGATAGGGTCCGGTCCTCAGCCCAAAAGGAAGAAAGCCTCACAGGTAGTATCGGTTCTGCCAATGAAATCCTGGTAGAGGTGAGTCTTCTGGCGAAATGGGTATGTGCCGAAATGCTGACTCGAAATCTCTCCTAAGCCGAATGCTGTTCCTCCCAGAGGTTTGCACAGCACGGATCGCGTCTTCGATCCCGCTGTACTGTATACCGCTACAGGTTTGGGGTATCCCGCTATTAATTGAGCTCTCCTCAACACTCGGGTTACGAGAGATGGTGTATTCTCATTTTACTTCTGTCGCATTTGTCGGTCAAACCGAGTGGGGATGCAGTATAGTAGTCAGGGAAGCTTCCACTATCCTGGTAGTCTTCTAAGCGGTTTTTCTTCAGCTCTGATGCTATGTCTGCCGTGACTAGTCGTCTGTCCATGTGGGCTGTAGACAGATTGGGGCAGATTGCGATTCCACTACTGCGCCCCTCATAACCCATTTTCGCCCCAAACCAGCATTGCCAAGTATAGCGGCGACTACTTCCTGATTGGCAAACCACATGGTCAGTTGCCTCCAGCCTTCCACCTTCAGTTGACCTGTAGGCATCGGTAGGTTGTGCTCGGTGAATAGTGGGTAGTAAATTCGGGTATTCGGGCAGGATGGGTGTTTGCTAATGCTAGGCAGAGGGGATGTGTCGATTGTGCTTGGGCGTGAATCTCCCTTGCTTAGTGTTTGAGTGGGAGCTACATAGGTAGCGGTAAGCTTTGAATGCGCCAGCAGGGGTAATTTGAGATGCCGTAGAGAATAATAGTAGAGTGTGGTGGAATAACAGGGGAAAGAGGGGTTCTAGGACAGCTAACGTCAGTTGGGTCTCTGGTTAGAGGAGGGAAATGAGCCTGGGTTTCCGGCAGGGTATTGTGGTGCTGGATGATTGCCCCCACAGTATGTCCAGGTATGCTGGTAACGACACTATATATTGAGGCACTCACAATGGTTCCAATTCTGGCAGACCTGCTGTGTTACCGGTAGTGCTGCTGTGGTGGTCAGGGTATGACCCGGTCCACTCTCACGAATAGCTAGTTTGTGTGTTTTCCGTATGGGTGCGGGGCCGCTCTTGTGGCCCTGTCACTAGGCGGGTCTTGCTGCGGGATGCGCAAACCATTTGGAAGCTATAAGTTCACTGTCAAGCATTGACCATTCCCTGCCATGGTATATGCTCTTGCCACTAGCTACCCTCTTTCTGTGAAATTGGAGCTGGTAAGCCTTCACTCCCTCCCATGCGTACTTTTCCAGTAACCCATATATATTCATCACGTATATAGAGAGAGCTGTTGCGTGATCTCCTTGCAGGGCATGTCGGGTGAGCTTAACGAAGATTCCACAATAGGCTACCCAGGCCTGGAAGAAACCGCACATGCGGTAATCACTTTCCTTGCCCTCATTTTCCGCCTGTTTGAACTTGATCCCTTCTATCCAAATTGTGCGTTGTTCTTCAGCTCTCTCCTTCTCACTAGCTAAGGGTCCGTAGATATTTGTTGGTTCAAACTGATTTTCGATGATTTGCACTAATGTACTACGTTCTACCCCAGAGACTAACACCTCGACTGAATCTACGATGCCTGATGCGCTCTAGATCTGGTGTGGGATTGAGGGCTGAGAGGGGTTGTACATACCTGGTACTCTCGACTCCTTCATGGCTGCCCTTTCCCGTTCACTTTCTCCCCTCATTTGTGCTAGGTGGGTTTCCAACTCTGCGATCCTACAGCATGTGTTGTTGGGCGGTAGAGGCTGAGAGTATATTGTGGGATGAGGGGTTCCTTGGGGGAGTAGGGGAGCCGGCATGTGGGAGGCCTGGTTCTGGGTATCGAGTTGTTGGACAACTCGGTCGACAATTTCCTACTCGTGTGAGCATAAGAGTTCACGCATGGTGGTAAGACTGAGTAGTATGTCTGGTGAGGTAGAGGCATGGGGGGAAGTATAGGCTTCACTGGGTGATGTTGGAGTCACCGGGGTTGCCTGCCTGTGGTTGGGATCTGGTGAGAGTGGCCTTAATCTCGGGTCAATACTTGAAAGTGAGTGGCTATAATAGGGAATGCTTAGCTCTGCTTCCTCGGGGCTGCTAAAGGGCTCATTGGTATCTCGGGTTGCTGGAGAACCCAGACAAGCTGGATGTTGTTGACCGTAGCGGTTTGTGTTACGCGTATTCTTACGGACACCTGCATGCGTCCTGTGTCTTGTAGCTAGTGTGGAGGTACCACCGCGTGTAGATGCTCGCCTGGGGGCCATGCTATCAATCCTGAGATATCTGGTGGTTGCTTTGAATGAAGAAAGCAAGGAATTAAGAACACGAGAAATAAAGAACGTGAGAGGTAAAGAATGCTAGAGGTGGGAAGGATGGCAGACACGCAGTCTAGGCAAGAAGGGGAGAGAAACCATAGTGGGAGTCCGTAAACCGTGTATCCTGGACCTATGACCCCGCGATGGCCCAGCAACCGGTTTTATGTTTATCCGGCAACACCCCAGTCATGCCGATCCGGCGGGGTTTGGTGCGACTCGCCCAATTGGCAATGGGTTGTACCAACCTGTCATCATTTAATTCCCACCGGTGCAGTCCTTGTAGATGTAGATAATACAATAATGATCTATCTTATCATGAGGAAGGACTGGCGACTGCGAGAAGATAGAGGGAAACAATTAAAGAAGAAATAATCAGGAAGGGAATAATCACGATTCACGCTATGATGCTGCTAGTTGTCAGATATCTGGATGCCAGAGTTTCGAGTGTGAAATCCAAGATGGCATCATCGACCAAGAGATTGGAAGTAAGCTCGGCGGATCAGGTGGGGGGTGCTCAGGACTTTGTGGATATCTGGTATAATACTGCACATTACTCTGGATCGACCATAGTATTAGAGTAATTCCGGCATGAACAATCATTAATTAACAACTTAAAATTCCCGCTAATTTTGACCAAGTGCCGCAAAGCGATTTCTCGATAATCATATATGATACTGTAGCACACCTAGCCAGCCCCCTATAGTATTAACTATTCCTACCAGCCATAGAAAGACTACGATTGGGCAGAATCCCCTGCCTCTGACGCTCCCCCCAAAGCATACCCATGCTTCACCGGCCGCTAGAACGGCTCAATGACATTCAAAACAGTATTTCGCCTGTGCGCAATGGAAACTGGACTGATTGATGATCCAGTTAGGACTTGGGGTTGCCTCTGCTATAACATCCACTATGCCTTATTTCTTATCAATCTCAACCAAGGGCGAAAAACAGATTTTTTCTCAGTGTTTCCACCTTCTAGTCCTATGGGGCAAAATCCTGGGCAACATGAAGCATTCTCGATTATTTCCAGGATATCTCCGGAGTAGGATTTGAATGTCTGTGAACAGTGAGGGGTGGTAGCACGCTCCCCAAACAGTCACTGGCTCTAGAGACAATGGAATGAAGAGAGCTGGGTCTTCCGGTTTGAAGGGGTTTGGGAGGCCTTATTAGCCAGATCTCGTAGCTACTCTACTCACGTAGAAATTGTTGCTGTCAATGTGTTTTGTTGCAGCTTACGGATATTTAATCCCGACCCAAGAGGGGTATTTGCCGTCGATTGACCTGAAGCAAACCAATGCGCGGAGTAGGCTGGGGGGAAAAAATCCAAATAAAGCATGGAAGCACACGCCCCGCTAGTATTCAAAATTGGCCTGCCAGAGGTGCACCCTCTAACCACGGTAAACCACCAACGCAATTTCCATCACCGGGACCGGGGAAAAATAAGTGACCCGGGTGATATTTTGTGACATAACCTTGCGTAATCACCATCGGATGAGAGAGTGTGGAAACCGTATCTATGTTTTTTCCGACATGTAACCGGGCCAAGGTTCCTGCCGACTATGTAACCGCGTAGTTCCAAAATCATTGCAGCACATCTGCGATGTGCCTTGCGGCTCAACTCCTCATTTATTTTGTATGCCAATTTAAGAAGTACAAGCTTCTGACGCTTTAAATAACCCTCCGGCTTCTCACACATTGTTTCACGGCCCTGAAAATAATTCTTCCATTTTCTTTACGCTCTTTTACAACTTTTATTTTCATTTGGTGGGACTTTGGTTTCGGTTAATTCAATAAATTTCATTATTACTAATGGGAGCCTTGCTGGTTAAGCTGGAAACTGACGTTGAGCCGAATCTGGGGTTGAGTCGTAAGGCAAGTCTACGGCGTGCTGCAAATATTTTGGGACTGCACGAAGTCACATATTAGGTAGGACCCTTGGCACGACTAATAAGAAGGAAATTATCCATCTTTTCAACCGCCTAATCTCAGATCTCTTCGCGCTGCTCGGTCGGACAGCCAATGGGTATACTAGGGCGCTCTAATAGCATTGGCAGATCGATGCCTGCTTAATTTAAGATGAGGATGGCAGGACGCAACCGGGCTTGCGGCAACAGCAGCTTCTCTCAGGGTGTTTTCATGGCTTACAGGGGGACTACTGAGGGGTAATGTATGATAGGACTCTCGAGAAGTGTGGAGGGGTGTGGGTTTGAGGGATAGGTAGAAAATGCGCAAATGAGATAGTCTAATGCTAATGCTCAACCAGGACTGGCAACGATCTGGGGAGGCATGTGGCCGGAGGAGCCAGGGCTATTAGTAATCAGAGGGCAACCAACAGCGATTTGTAGCGGCTAAACAGAGCGTCGGCTTTTTAAGGAGAAAGGAGTGGAAGGCGTACCAGTAGCGAACTGTAGACGGGGGAAAAACCACTATTACAGTATTGGCATAGTAGTTGTTCACCAGGTCCCGCTAGTCACGGAGGTGACGATGATAGCCCGAACTCGTGTCGGGCAAGGAGCCCACTCGTTCTTTGGCTGTGAGCGTTAACTGTGTGGTTACAACTGCTCATTGCACAGGGTATGAAGGGTACTTGTACGTCTGTCTAGCCCTCTTGGTGGGCCGAGTTGTCCTCTTGCTGACTCAGAAAGGGATTCCTTCTGGCAACGAGGAAAGTGTTGGACAGACTTTTTGACTCGCTAAAAATTAGCGTAGATTAGCGGAGTATGTGCCGGAAAAAAAGCAGTTACAAACACGGTACTGTAGTTTCAATTGAAGAAATCTCATCGTACTAAGTAACCTTTACCGATCCCCCGGAGCTCCAGCAATTTGTTAAGTTAAGCTGCCTGGGCTGGGTGGTGAGAGTACTAGCGCGGCCGAATTGAAGCCGGACACTTGAGGTGGCAACGGCTGTACAAAACTTTCGGCTTCTATCCGGCCGCGCGAGCATGCTTCCTCCCCTCTATTTTCCTTCCAAGTGGAATTTGCACTTTCAGAAACACCACGTACACTATCGCGAGATTCCCGCGTAACGTGACGAGTCAGGTTACACGAATACCATATGGATCCCTCTGTGCCTCCCTTTGGATTACGTCGTGGTGGCAAAGGAAAAGGCAAAGCGGCCGACCAAGCCCTACCGCCCACGGGTGCTAGGAGCTCCTCCACTCAGGATGGCGCCCCCACCCTGTCCCCAATTTTCATGCCGCAAGGCCAACCCTCGCTTAAGCGACCCAGAAGCAACACAATAACGAGCCTGCCACTTATTGATGAGAGATACTTGAGAAACGCCCCTCCAAGCGCCTACTTCCTGAACGTTTTCCACAAGATAAACCAGGACCAGGAGATTGGGGCTACCACCGCCAGCAAAGAGAATATGGTCATGATCGAGATGATCTATCAGATTCACAAGAACTACAGAACGGCCATTGATGCGCTCAGCGAACAGATCGAAGCCCTTACCCAGGTAGTTAGCACCCTCAAGAGCGCTACTCCCCGGCCTGACACCCCCACCACGATACCTTTCCCACTACCGGTGACAGCCCCTGAACAGGCTGCTGCTCCGGACTCCCGCCCAATCCCCCTCCCCACAGCCGCGCCGCACAAAACGTGGGCCACAGTGGCTAGAAAGGGCAGAAAGGAAAAGACTACCATGGCCACCAGGGCTGGTAATGCCCCAACAAGATCGACTACCAACAATCGGCCCCAATTGAAAAAGGGTCTCACTGCCAGAGAACGCTGCCTTGTCATTAAACACGAGGGTGGGACACTGCCTACCACCGGCCTAGACCTAAGAGATGACATCTACTTGGCACTAGCTACGACCTACGTACAGACAGTCTCCCTCCGAGGGAATACTGTCACCCTTACCACCATGGAATCGATCAAGGCCACCTTGCTTGACCGCAAGGTGGGAACATTCCTGCACCTATTACCAGGAACAGTTAGCGTTCACCTGGACACCCCCGTGTTACATGTTTTGGTACACGGAATCCCAACCTCAAAATCTCTGGCTGAGATAGCCAACGAGCTTACCACCTTCAATACTGGATTGTCCTTTACTAGCCAACCCAGATGGCTCACCACTGAAGACGCTAGGGCTGGTAAAACCGCCTCTAGAGTTCTGATCAACATAACGGGCCCCAGGGCATCTGACTAGGTTGGAAAACGTCTTGCCGCCTTTTCATCAACCTCTAGAACCGAGCGCCGCTTGCGCTTCAACTCCCACACTCAGTGTTCCAAATGCCAGCGCTATGGACACCACAGTAACCCATCAGCAAAAACGGATCTTGCGTCTGATCCGCCGGCGTTGCGTCCTGACCCAAGCGCCGGATATTCTGCGTCCCGTGCGTCCTGTGCGTCCTGACTTGCGTCGCAACGTTCCTTACGTCCTGACGC
>Ga0307517_10005701_pt1 | contig 18652 bp, 17 predicted proteins | sample 23_EM_MG_FD_194515 | JGI IMG/M metagenome (GOLD analysis project Ga0307517, IMG submission 194515) | Populus trichocarpa ectomycorrhiza microbial communities from riparian zone in the Pacific Northwest, United States - 23_EM | ecosystem: Host-associated > Plants > Roots > Unclassified | place... | reverse complement strand
GCAAGCCAGTTCCGTACTATCTGAAAAGATAGTATTTCCCTCAAGACCTATTATAAATAAGACTACTCACTTTAGTACACAACCGTCGTTGCCTGTTGCCTAATAACCTGACGATAGGATTGTTACAGGACCCCATGTACGTTCCTTCGGTGGTTGAGGTGGATGATAGCCAACGGCACCTTCCCTCCCCTGTTGAGCGACTTTCCTCTGGTGAGCGGAAGCTATATGCCAACTTCCGATTGGACCGATGGTCGGACGAGGACTATGCACCTCCTGCAGGTTTCATCCGCCCTGAGGATCGGATCACTCAGGTGTCGTCCCCTCCCCTCATTATCCCCCCCTGGTCGCGCCCTCGTGCCGGTTCTGGTTTCGCCCCCGATTCCACCATTCCTTCTGGCCGCCGTGCCTTTGTTCCTGTGTCGAAAAGACAACATGCGTTTATCGCGCACACCAAGGAACGACGAGGCAACACCCCCGCCAAGGGTACCCCCGCTCGACCCCCTTTTGACCACCAGCCAGGTTGTCCCATCTTCGGCGGTTATCGTTCGCGATACCCCTATGGATTTGGGTGGTGGGTCTAACACTGACGGCACAGGTATTGGTGACTCTAGATACGCCACCGGTGCACAGCCGCGTTCCGGGGCCCCCAGCCTTTCCCCTTGCCCCGACCCGACCTTTTCGTCGCTCCCCCCGCTCCCTCTCAAGATGAGTTACCGGTCACCCTCACGGGTTGGCGCGGCCTTGTTGAGCGGTCTTGAGGACATCCGTTCTGGTAATGCGGTTCCTCTTTCGTCTTCGCCTTCCTCCTCCTGTGGCTCGGTTGTGTCGTCCTCGGATTCGGATGACGCCTTCATGGTTGACAGCTGCTGCGTTTACGGACTGGTTGGGGGTAAAGAGAGATACAGTTCTCTCGAGGAGGTGGCTGCCGACATTCAACGTCTGGGCAGGTAGCAAAACAACTGTTTGGATGAGATTATCTCTCTGAAGGGGGAGATCCAGTTGTTGAAGGCTGTTATTGCCCGATTGCAAGGGGATACGGTTGCCCATGAGGCTGAGCTCACGGTTGGCAGGGGTGAAACTGTCTGGAGCTCTCGGAAGACAATTCGGGAATCGGTTCGTGCTGAAGCTGCTAAGCGCATGAATGGTGATGTGACTCCTTCCCCCCCCCCTCCTGCTGATGTTGGTGTTGCGTCTTCCTCCGGTGGCAAGAAGGTGGCTTTTGATGAATCCCCCGATGCCAGATTTGTCGTTGTTGGTGAGAGGAAAGCTCGCGGTCGTCGGGCCAACAGGCGGCGAAATGCCCGGACAGCTAGCCAGACTGCTGCCGCGACCCCCGCCCCAACGCCCGTTCCAACTGCTGTTCCGGTACCATCCCCCCTGACCGGGGTGGCGATGTATAGCCGTGTTGCCGCTGCCCCTCCCCCTCCTCCTGTCCCGCACATGACCAGGCCAGGTCGTCAGGTTCGGTCAAGGCTGGTGACCTCTTCGCCCCCTGCCGTTGTTACCTTGGGTCCTTCCCGTGCGAGGGTTCCTACGTCCTCCCCCTCCACCAATGCGCGAGAACGCCATGTCACCATGCGCTTCGATGCCGGCAAGCGAACAAAGCTTCCTATTACGCCGGAGGCTATCCGTATTCGCATGAACCAGACCCTGAGTAATCGCGGTAAGGTTTCTGACAAGACACCGTATATTCGGGAAGCCGGCTCCAAGCTTGTGATTGGATGCATTTATTTGACGCTGGCGGAACATACTGCCACTTAGGTTTGGGATAAGCTGGAACGTTGCCGGTTGACTCTTGTCCGAGAGTTTGGCCCCTCTGGTCTGACAAACTTTGTCTTCCATAAGGATGTGGCAAAGGTTAGGATTTTGGTGTCAGGCGTCCCTCTTGCTCCCAAGGGTAGGGGCTCTTTGTAGAGGCCTGAGGATTGGACCGGCGATAGGGCCTTTGATGGCCTTCGAACCGATATCGAGGGCTCGAACTCCGGGGTAATTACTGCTGGTCGGCCTAACATGCTTGGCTCGGTTTACGCCATGAAATAGGCGGGCGCCACCTCATGCGGCATTCGGTTTATCTTGGAGAAGAACGATACCAGTGATAGGGTTCTTTCCTCCCGCCGTATCTTTTTGTTTGGCAAGTCGAGGAATGCCAGATATTTTGAGGAACACCGGGCTGCCCCGGTCTGCAACAAGTGCCTTCAAGTTGGCCATGTTGAGATGTTGTGTGCGTTCCCTCCCCGATGTCGTTTTTGTTTTGCAGACCATGTGTCGAAGTCCCACCGATGTGGGCAACTTAACTGCCCTGGAGAGAATGGTCAATCGTGTAGCCACACTGTACGTAGGTGTATGCTGTGCGAGAGATCGGACCACTTCACCGGCTATAATAGGTGTCCTGTGGTTGCTGCTTCCAGTTCTTCCCCAGCCTCCGCCTGTGCTGGATCTCCTATCGTCGCAGACGACACTTCTGTTACGGGTGTGTCCGACCAATCGTGGAATCGTCAACGTCGTCGTCGTCCTGGAATCCCTGTTGAGATTGCCTCGGAGGTGATGGTTGAGAAGGAGGTTTCTGCCAAGGGTCTTGCTGATGACGTGGTGGAGAGAATTGGATATGCTGACAGACGTGCCGACCACCGAAGGGGCATGACTGACAGTGCTCTGCCTAAGGCTAAGGTTGTCCGGCCTAAGGTTGATAGGAAAGGTAAGGGTAAGGCTGTTGATGCTTACGAGCAGGCTGGCCCCTCCGGTATTACCGAAATTGTGGAACCGGCCCCCTCCGGCAGAGTGAACAAGGACTCCGGGTCCTCTAGTTCGACTGGCTCGTCAGCCAACCCCCCTCCCATTACCACCATCGATGATGATGAGTCTATGGGCTTTACCTTGGGTCTAATTGCGCCCCCAAAAAGCATTTTGAAGAGGCGCGCCTCTGATTCCGATATTACCTCGTCGGCCATTCAGGCCTAATGTTTATTACAACATTATCGATTAATGTTGGACGGAGCAGTGCTAACCGTTCGTTGGTGATGGATGTTTTTTCTTTTGTTGATTTGTTATTTGTTGTTGATCCTCCCCGGAAGGCGGACGGGGGTGGTGTTGTACATGAGCATGTCGATTTTGATTTGTTTTCTTTAGTTCAGGCGTCTGGTGTTGAGGTGTTTGTTAGGTCATCGTTGTCTGGTTTGTTCCTGTTAGACATTCACGACATCGTGACCTGTGTGATTATGTATGATGTGGGTGGGGTGAGGAGACGAATCGGCGGTGTTTATGTTCCTGCCAGTACGAAGAAACTCGAGTGGTCGGCTTACGAAGCGGCATGGCATGATTGTGATTTCCTCATGGGTGACTTCAATGCCAAACACGACAGTTGGAACCAGGCCTCGAGGACTGGCAAGATGCATATATCTGACTGTCATGGCTTGTAGCTGTCTCGGTTTTGCGATCGGAATGGTCTTCGGGTACACCCTCCGACGGGCTGTACATTTCGAAATATCAAGGCCATCCATCTGTTTATCGGGCGTTCGACTACGAGGGTTTCGTACGATGGGAAGGCAGGTCTGGAGCATGCTGCTGTTATCGCGAGGCTGGAGGTGGCTGAGCAGACGGATATGGGTAGACGGCGACCGGCCTGGAGAAAGATTCCGGCATCAGATTGTGATGGTATTTTGGAACACGTCGATTCGGGGAGGGATGCGGAGATGTGGGTGAGGCTGAGGAGTGGTGTGGACGCACTTCCGAGGTCTGGGAGGAATGTCGGCCGGTGCCCCTTTTGGAACCCCGACTTACAGCGCATTCGTTCCGATTTAAATCGCATGAGACAGATCAAACGACGGCTGCCCGTGACTTCGGACGAATATAATATTGTTCGAAGGGTATACAGAGCCATGCTGTTGAGATCCCGTCAGGAATTTATTCGGGACACGATTGAAAGGGCCGGAGACCCTGCTATCTTCAGACTGGCCAGACAACTGGATTCGAGGCGGACGCTTCCTTCTATGAAAGACTGTGATGGTCGGATTGTGAGTCGACACGCCGATATTAGCGACCTTGTCGCGGCCCAGTTGCGCCCTGGTGAGGAATTAGTGTGGCAACCATCTACGATTGAGATGGACCCTGCCTGCGAGTTGGAATCTGCTATTAAGCGGAGCCCGACGAATAACGGTCCTGGTCTTAATGACTTCGGGTATCCTTTCATAAGATATTGGTGGAAGGAGAAGCCTGATTGTCTGAAGCGGCTTGTCGAATACGGATTGACGAACGACATTCCTGACTGGCACTCTGCTGAGGTTGTACTTATACCAAAAGCGGACAAGCCTCATTATAACATTGTGAAAAGCTGGCGTATGATTCATCTACTACCGACTATTGCTAAGGTGGTGGAAAGGATCGTCCTGATGAGGATTGCCGAGCATGTGGTACCGGGCCAAACTCAATTTGGGTCTAGACGCAAGCGAGGTGTCCATGACGCTATGTCTGTTGTGTTTGAGTTTTTACGACACAAGGAGGGTTTTAAATGTGCCATGCTGGCTATGGATGTCGAGGGTGGTTTTGATAATATTGACATTGACCTGCTGTGTGACTTTCTGGCCGCTCGGGAGTGCCCTGCCAACCTGATACATTGGGTTAGGAGGTGGGCTGGAAGCCGGGTGGTTAGGTTCAGGTTCAACAGTCGAATATCGAAGCTGTATTTTGTCAACTGTGGCATCCCTCAGGGGTCCCCATTATCCCCCTATTTATTTGGAGCATATGTTGCGGACATCTTTGAGCCTCGCCTTCGGTACTCCCCCTCGGTTCGCACCGTGGTTAGCAGTTATGTGGACGATGGGGTCATCCTTATTGCTTCTGATAGCCGGGATCTCACGAGGTACCCGATGGCGGAGTTGTTCAAGGACTGTGATAGAATTGCGAAGGGTAGAAACATGGGTTTTAACGCGATCAAGACTAAGTGGATTGGTTTTGGAGGAACTACGTGGGAGGATTTGAATATTGATGGAGAAATACTGACGCCTGTGGAGGATCTTAGGGTTCTTGGTTATAGGTTTAATGTTTTTCTTAATATGTCTTCTCATGTATCTTATTGGTTGGAAAGAGGTTTGGGTGTTAGGAGGAGGATATTCCCGTTGGGGAGGAGGTTTGGGCGTGATGGGGGGCTGGATGCGTGGTGCACTTACCGTTTGTTTCAGGCTGCCTACCTACCGACCGTCTACTTTGGACTTGAATTTGTAACCGACCTTTCGTCGTATGTGAAGCGGGTTCAAGTCCACGTCTACGATTGCCTTCGGTCCCTGTTCAGGTGTCCTATCAAGCTTGCCAATAATATTCTCCTTGCAGAATTCGGGACGCCTCCGGTACATATAGAGGGCCGATACCTTCAGAGACGATGCTATAGTCGCATGATTAATTACCGATATTGTGATGACCATCCATGGTTCGGATCGATTCGGGGCGACTTGGACGTTGAAGGTTTGTTGACCTACCCGATGTTGTCTGACAAGATTGCGACGACAGTGCCGAGCTTTAATGTGTCGAAAGGAAAGGAACTGGCTGCAAGGCTGTTGTATGAAGCCTATGAAGACCCAGTTCTAATTCCTGATCTCCTTTTGATCTACACTGATGGTTCGAAGAGCAACAAGGGTACAGTTGTGGCATGGACGACTGAGGAGTGCGGGATGACAGAAGGTGCGCGAGCCTTTGCTACCCCCTCTTCGTGGAGCATCGTGGAATGCGAGATCTTTGCCATCATCACCGCGCTGAGGGATGTGCACTCCGACTTCCACGGTCTGGTCATTATCTTTTCTGATTGCATCCCGGCCATCATGTGTATCGCACAGATGGAGCCTGAGGGTGAGTCTACTGGTATGTGGGACGCCTTGACAGCCCTGTTCAATCGCTTTAGTGCGGTCCGGATTTGCTGGATCCCTGGTCACTATGGTATTGCTGGCAACGAGATGTCAGATGCCGAGGCCAAAAAGGCAGTTGGGGGTGTTTTGCATGTTCGGAACTGGGCCGGTATAGTACTAGGTCTGGGCCATGCTATGATTGCCCGGGAACTACGGATGACTGAATGGTCCCATTGGCACACGACCGAAGGTCACGGTTACTATGATCGTTCTCCGAAGAAGCCCAGACACCTACGAGGCCTCAGCCGACTTGATCATTACGTCCTGTTGAGGCTCCGCAGCGGTACGGATGTTACCGGTCATGACGGGTGTCCGGGTGCTGAGGATCGATTCCACCTGGTGTCTTGCGATAGATACCTTGCTAAACACCCTTGTTTCCCGACTTTGTTTAATGATAAACGGGTTCCAGAATGGCGCGACTGGTAGCAGTCCCATTTCAACTTGGGTTTGGGTATTCCATTTGAACACCGTGATAACGATGGCACGGTTACTGTTTGTGGGAATCCCTTCCAGCGGACGGTTACCCAACTGATCAATGGCACTCTCAGCCTGTTTCATCTGGGGTCTGACGACAGATGTACGAGATGCCTGTTGAAAAGCTGTGATAAGGCAGATCGGTGCAAGATCCTTGTGAAGTTTATCGGCGGCAGCGGGTGGAAGGTTGCCCTTAAATGGTGGCCTGATAATGGTCCCTGCGGAAAGTGCGGTAGCAATACCAAAACGCTTTCCGTTGATCTTGGCCGTCGTCCAGAATGTGCTATGTATTATTTCAGTCCATTCTGGGACAACATCATTGATGGCTGGGAACATGCAGCTGTGATTGATTGGAATACGACTGCCTTACAATGGTGGCTGGAACAACCCGACACGTGTGTGTGCGATTGGCATCTTCCCGGTGTTATTGCAAATCACCTGAGGTTGAGAACTGGTGCCAGGTGTTTTGCGCAGATTGTGGCCATGTTTGAGAGATGGGTTTGCGATGGTGGAAGACCTGTGCTGGCTGGTTTGAATACCCTGTAGAGACGCGGATAAATTGTTGGGTATGCGAGATGGACGGTGGTCCATATGTTGTGTTTTATTTGTTTGGTTGGATTTATGTTTGGTTGGAGGGATGCGTAACCGGTTTGCCGGATTGTGGGCTTGGTTGTGGCTATGACCTCGCTTACGGTAGTGTATGGTGGATGGCTCTGGGAGGTGGATTTACTTTGTTCGTACCCTAGTTGGGTGGTTTATTTTTGTGATTCCCGTATGCTGGCCGGATACTCGGACTTCGGTCTACGAATCGCGCGGGTGGTACTTTTCCAGATGTACTGCGGGCTAGGCGGGGTTGGGACTGGCGTACTCCTTGGAACGTACTGCTGTATGGTTGTGCAAGCCCGGATAGGTAGTCGCTCCATTAGCTAGTCTAGTTATAAATAAAAAGTATTGAAGCTCAACGACACCTGTCCACTTACTCAACTAACTAGGGCAAATACAGAAGTATATATCATCACAAACTCCTCCTATCCTCATCAGGAGGTACCTTCAAACAGTTTGCTCCTTGTTCCACCTTTCCCCCTTTTTTCCGAAAACTCATGCTAACAAAATGCAGAAACAATAATCACTATCTCTCCAGGTGTAAAACTCTCCGACAACCTTTTCGCTTTCCTTCCGGTTTTCCTTACAGCCTTTCCGCCTCCGTTCCGATCACTGCATTCCTACATAAGAGATGCTTTCCACAAACACGCCCAGAAGCCATATCCCATATGCCTGACTCCACAGCGCATGTCCAAAGCCACAGCACTTCCCCGGAAGCTAGGTAAAGAACAAAGGAGATACCGGGAAAATCCAGCGAGCAGCATTTCGAATTGTGCATGACTAGTGTGCGCGCTAGCATCTGGAAGATTGAGATTGCGTGGACACTTTAGAGGGTTTGCGCAATCGGACCCAGGTGTATGTTAAAATCATTAATCTCAGTTCAAGGAATTGTCTTGGCCACCCAGGTGCCGGCACACACCTGGCCGAAGTGTAAACTGTCAATTTAGACACCTTGGGAATAGCTTGGTAGGGTGATGTAATGGAGGGAAAAATTGAAGGACAATACGTCATGGAAAATAACAACTTGAGTGTGAATGCTTCCCAAATACAAACACCAAGCAAGAAGCTGAACCCAACACAACAGCGAGCCAAATTGAAATGTCTGATCCTGTTCCCCCGATGTCGGAATGCAATCACCGATTATTATTCTCCAAAATGAGCCAACACCTCGGAGTGGGACAAGGAGCCAGTCGGGAAGAGCAGCAAAGTGGACCGGATAGATGGATCAGGCTCTGGTTCGGCAGGTACTAGCAACTGATCCTCTAAACTGTCCCCGGGGAAGAACAGTCGCACAATGGACTGAGGTTGCGGGAATTCTTTAGACCTTGGAGCCACAGCCTATCTTCTGCAGGGCTGAGTCCTGTCGCCAACGACTGAAGAAGCTTGTTGAGATTTTCAAGGTTAGTAAACCAATTACACAACTTGAAGTTGAAGTAACAACTACCCGTCTTACTCTACTTACTAGTAATCTATATACTGGTTATTAATGGAATATATACTAAGAGGATATAGAAAGCGGAACACAACTCACTTCGCAAAAGTGGAACCGATGAGGAATTTGGCCAGTTTGAACTCAACATGGTTGAGCTTGCTACCCGCTGGGATCAAAGCAGTATAGATCCTACAACACGAAAGTTAGCACAAGAAAAGACTGCACAGTTGGAGATTGATGGAAGAAGAGTAAGGGAAGGCTCGCTAGGTGGGCTGGTTCGTAGAAGGGAGGAAGGAGAAGGTAGTGCTGGTAATACAAGGAGCGGGGCAGTTCGAGTAACAAAAAGACACAAGAACTCTGCTGCCAAGAGTGTGGAAAGGGTGTTGGACGATTTTGCTGAAGGGATATGAGAGGATAAGGAGGAGTTAAGAGAGTTGGAGGTAAAGCAGGATCAGAAGCATCAAGATTTGATGAGAGGCATCCTAGAGCTTACCAACGAAATACAAGAACAAAGTGAACGGCGACCCCACCATGCCTATTTAGAGCGGGAGGCAGGAAAGGACGAGCTTGCTATGATATTGGAAGCCTTGCGGAAGGATGGGGAAATTTAAGTTCAATATGTCTCTAAAAAAAATCATATCTCTTGCTGTTTTTCAGAGAGCTAATCACTTCAGTTTATCATAGCGATAAGTGTTCGGCTTTCAACTTCAATTGAGTAATTACAGTTTCCTTGATGTTCTTTTGCAGATGACCATCACCGCAACAGTCAACCATTATGTTTTCTTTTACAGAGGACCTTTGGCACAATTGTTAACCATCACTCTCAAGATTGCCCACAATCACAAGAGAATCCGTACCATACAAGCTCACGCACAAAGAGGTATGACTTCAATCACTAGAGGAGAAGAGTTGTTCAGAGGGAGTGCAGATGCTTCTGGAATAAGAGAATATTAGTTCTGACCATGGAGACACCAGTTATAAGCAGTGTTCGCAATAAGGCAGTCCGCCCATCCTCAGCTATAACGAGAATGGACAACATTTTATTATACCGTCCTCTCCTTTCCTGAATATGTCCACAAGCTAAAACAAAGAACCAGGATGGAAGACATTGAGTTGTCTCCCACTATTACCCGTTGTCCTCTATTATCCGCCATTCTCCTCTATCGTCCCCCACCATCCCTAGTTTTCTCAACGGGGTAGTCCGTCGGTTGTGAAGGCAGAGGGCGGTGGACGTTGTTAAGCGGTCCCGTCTGGTCTTTTTCAAAACTTGCCTTACACCCTGGTGCGAAGGCCTATAAGCCCCGCTGTCCCGCCCTATCAGTACATTATGGGATATATCCTATATCTATTTATCTCTCCTAGATAGCCTCAGGTTTCTTTTAATCTTAAGAGATGAATTTCTGTATTTGCTCGACAAGGGTATCATGAAAGGCTCTCAATATGATTCATAGTCCCCTGTAGTCAACAGCAGAAACCTACAGTCACTCTCGCTCGCAGTCCCTGGTCGTCCTTCTCAGTCCCCCACAGTCCCCCACAGTCCCCCACAGTCCCCCACAGTCCCCAACAGTCCCTCATCGTCCCTCACAGTGCCCTGCCATCCACTGCCATCCCCGAAACTGAAATGTCTTACCCTGCAGGGCCAGGCACCATTCGCCACAAAGACGGCCATCCTGAGGTTTTCAGGATGGATGGAGATCGCATTTTGCCATCCTGCCCGGTCCTGGGGTCCTAGTAGTCCCCCTCTCGCGCACCACCGGGGCCCCGACAGTTGAGAACACGGACCATCCCCCGCTGCCCTCCAATGTTTTCCTCCATTTTATGCTGTCCCCCACCATCCTCTGTTATCCCCTGCTGTCCCTGGTGGTCCTATGTAGTGATCTGCTGTTCCTTGGTATAGGTTGCCTCATGTCATAAGGCTTATCGTTCATGCTAATGATGGCGATCCTGGGAATTCAATGACCAGGACGGACTGTATTTTCCTGTCTCATCTTGCCCTGATATCTTGGCAGTCCTGCCAGGACACATGGGAGCCCGGACAGCTGAGAACCCTGGTTATAGCTGGATAACACTCTTGTTAATATGGGGGAAGGAGGATCCGGGTGTAGTACATATACTTCTGGAATTATAGGATGTTGATTGAATGAAATTAAAGAAATAATAACTAAAGGGCCTTGCAGCATACCAACAACCTGCCAGTAATCCACCACCACCCTCCCACGAAAGCAGTATCTCATCCAAGGCCAATTAGTCCAATCTGCTAAGCGAACACTACCGGCTCTGGTCCTTAAGCCTTCTGATCAATCGTGAAAGTATTGCAATAATAATGGTGGCTCCAAAAGCTCTGCCTCAACCAATCGGCCCCACTCAACTATATCCCCCTATTCTAAATCAAAGTATTGAGTAACTTGAGCCCTATGTAAACAAACATTTGCATTATGAAGCAGGGCAGCCACTCGGAATTGTATTCCTGCAGGCTGAAGCCGATGTTTCTGATTCTTTACATAGTCTAAAAACCCAAAAGTATTGAACATTTCCTTGAAAGCCCACTCTGCAATAATCCAAAGACGAGACATCGACTTATTCCACAGCTTTTGCGGTCTGGTGAGTTGGGCTCCCTAGTAAGGGCAAAGGATAAAGCTATTAACACTGTAGGCTGGATCACCGTATACCTGGAGTTGAATACCATTGGGGGTATGTGCGTGCTGTTGTAGAATCGCAGGAAGATTGGATTCTCTCCAAAGAAAGGCATCATTTCAACGGCCATCCACTCGACCAAACAAATAGCTGATTAGACCATCAGGCCTTACAATTGCATCGTACTTCAGACAATGCGTTCACTTCCAACCATTGTAGCAGGTTTGCTGATGCTGGGTACGTTTCGCAATGGCCCAAATTGTCCCATCTATAAACCCCCAGACTGTTCCTATCGGTGCTCCCTTTTGCTCAATAGCTCTAGCATATTGGGCAAGACACTCTGGTGTTAGGCGTTCTAGATCCCATACAATTAGGTGGTACCACCTATCATGTATAAAGCCTTGAACAACTGTACTAATGCGGGAGAGTCGTTCAACTGGCCAGCCAAATTTCAAAGCCAGATCACATTACCGATTTGGGTAGGCCAATCTGGCCAGCAGTATATACAGAGCAGTACGACCATCCTCCGTAATTCGGTTTGCTGCTCGAATAATTCTGGGGAGTTGGAGAGCATTAACTAGCTCTTCCACCTCTTTTCAAGTGAATCTTTTGTTGAAATTCTTTGTATATTTCCTATGTATATTCAACACACTACCCTGTATTCTGTTACTTAGTTTGTGTTTCGGCACCGCCTGTCCACCGCTTACATTACTACAGTTCAGATATATATTATGGTGTTTTATTGTTTATTTCAGGATAATATCTCCGGATTTACATGTTCTTTCCAATCAGGTCTTTAGGATTTTACGGTTGTTTATGCATCTCTTATGCACCATTCTTGGTATTGATATTTCTAATAATCACTCCACACCCTTTTGTTTTCATCCACATTATTTGGGATTTACTTGGTTGGATTTCAGGGTCAAACATGTTCGCACTTATGTTTCTTACATTGTTTTCGCTATATTTCTCTTGCGTATAAGGACACGCACTTTTCTATAAATAAGGTGCTACCGCCCACCTGGCTTGGAAGAATTAAGAACCGGAACTCCTACCAATCCCTTCTTCACCTCCTCGCTAAGCGTGCCTCGCAACCCCCCTCGTACTTGCAAAGTATTATCCACATTGAATAGATTGTGCCGCATTCACATTTTGAACAGGTTATGAGCCCGGCGCTCTCCTTACTCTATAAGCAATACACTCACATGCTTCCACCTCCAACAGCGATGAACCATGATCGTATACCTACCTCTACCTCTACCTTAGCAACCGTTGTTGTGCGAACGGAAAATTCTCGGTATTCGGCTCGGCCCCACCCCATTTCCTCACCCTAAAAGCACGCAATCTCCTCGTTGCCACACAACTTCCTTTCTCCCCTCAACAACCACGCTCAGTCTCCGTAGTAGTGAACACCTGGTGCTAACATTTGCACTTAACCTTACTTTTCTTCGAGCGAGGAGGGGGCTAGCTTCGAGCGCGCTTGCTGCAATTGGAACACTAAAGGTGTTCACAAAATACTAAAAGACTGAGAGAAGTCCTGAGACAGGCCCCTATCATTTCTTCGTGGATTTTTCACACCTAAACATCATCAAAATGACTGATGCAGCAGCTAGCAGACAACTTCGGGACTCAGAGTCAGAAACCGAAGACACTGTTAGAGTGGCCTCTTGTCCCCCTAGAGGGGCTACCCCCAATGCTGGTGAATCATCCTGTCGTCCTGCTCGTTCTGGTTCCAAAAGACCAGCCAAATCGCCCTCAACCTCACCTCCAACTCCGGCCGGTAAAACATCTACCCCGCCCCCGACAAACACATTCAAAGTTCCAAGAACTCGGTTGCTCCCAACTACGAACTAAGCTCGATCCCAAAGCTTACCGGAAGCGAAAACTACCGTGCTTGGAGAGACATTTCTCAATATGTTCTCGAACTTTTTAACTTTTGGAATATTGTGTTAGATGAAGAAACGATTCACGATTACGCCGAAGACTACAATGATAATTTTATCGATCGCTACCAGTATGCCGCGACCTACTTCATCCAAACTGTCGAGTCTCAATGGCTCATCCTCCTTGCTACCCATAAAACCCCTCCTAAAATATGGACCGCTCTCGAGGACAAATTTGCTAGAGAAAACACTTGACCTTTCTTCGACCAACTTAATTGTGTTTTCGATACCAAGTACGATATATTGGATCTTCTTTCCGATCATATCAATAAGTACGATACCTTATGCAACCGATTACACCTTCGATGCTCAACTGCCTCCTCTACCGATCGATACACCCTACTGTTTGTCTTTCAAACTGTGTTCGAGTCACCCGAGGCTAAAGCAGCCATCCTCCTTCGTTCTCTTCCCGAATCAATGAATAATATCGTTGATAACCTCCAAACCAAGGAGGACCTTACCTATGATCACGTCTACAATAAACTGATGGACTTGAAAATTCCTATTGCTGTTAACTCTGCGGATAACAAAGCGTATAAAACTGCTGATGTTGAAGGAAAAGGAAAGGAACTATGAGGAGAACCCTCCCCCAAGGGACCAACGGCCTTACCCAAGGAATGCTCCTACTGCAAAAAGCACTACCCAACTGCTCGCAGCGATGGCCATACCTGGAATGAGTGTGTAAAACTCAAGGCCGCCAATCGGAAGAATAAAGAAAAGAGGACCGTTAACACGGCAAAGATCGGAAAGGAAGAAACTCCTGAACTGGTCAGTACTTTATCCTCCGTCTGAACCACTACCAAAATCTCCTCCTATCCCCGATGTGTTATAGACCCAGGCGCAAGCTCAGACATGACAAACAACCTAGACCTTTTTATAAACTTCGAGACCGTGAAAGGCACCGTTAGGTTGGGCGATCACTCTGTTATTGACACATGTGGCCGTGGAACAGTTGTGATCTTGGCCAAAACATCTATTACTCATGTTTCTTCTGTATGCCTTGAACGTGTTCTTTGGGTTCCAAGTTTGGGTTTTTGCAGTTTGTTGTCCTGGCGCGCAATTGTTTCATTGGGGAAGGGATTTTCTTTGGCTAGTTGCAGAATGGATATGTATAGTTTTAAGGAAAATAAAACAGAGGTTATCTGGGGAAAGCTTGACGGACAAGATTATGTTGTGCAAGAAGAGAAAGAGTCGGCAAAGAAGATGACTTACCAACAGTGGCACAACGCACTTGGACATCCCTCACCTGACTATCTCAAAAGCAACAACTACTCCGACGCTACCAACCTCCTCAGAGTTCCGAAAGACTGGCAATGCGAAACATGCATCACTTCCAAAAGCATAAAGCGAAAGCCTACATCAATTACCTACATACGCTCAGATACACCCTTTGAATTAATTCACTCCGACCTTAGCGGAAAATTCTCCAAAACCTCTTTCGGCAAATCCAACTATTATGTTACCTTCATAGATGACTGCACACGATACGCTTGAATATATCCCATGCATGCCAAATCTGACACGGTCACAGTGTTCACCAGTTTCATCTATGCACGCTACACTCAAGATAACGCCATAATCAAAAGATTCAGAACAGATAAGGGAGGAGAATACGTCAATGCTGCCATGTTAACGTTGTTAGACAAGCAAGGCATAGTACACGACCTCTCTCCCGCTTATTCACATGAATCAAATGGTGTTGCCAAACGATACAATCGAACAATTATCACTGCTGCTCGCTCTTTGTTGACTGGCTTACCCTTAGCTTTATGGGCCGAAGCTATCGCAACTGCTGTCTACCTTCGAAACAGACTCCCTAACCGATCCATAGGAAAATCGACGCCCTATGAATCTCTCTACAACAAGAAACCGTCGATCTACCATCTCCGCCCATACGGGACCAAATGCTTCGTTCATCTACCAGAGGAGAAACGTCAACCTGGAACGAAACTAATGCCCCAGGCTATCGAAGGATATCTTATTGGTTATACCTCTTCTGATAAAATATATAGAATCTACATCCCTTCGCAGCATAAAGTCACTGAAACTCGACAAATCCATTGAACAACCAAGACAATAGCATCGCTTGGAACTCCTACCATGCAACCGTTACTTGCCGAGGAAACCTATGCTACTGTCTCCCTCCTATCCCGTCCATTACCTACCATTAAGGTTGAAAAGGAAACCGACCAGGACCGGAACGGACAAATTAACCCACCAACATCTAAGGAATTTTCTTTACCACAAAACAGATTTTCAGAAACACCCGAGCCTCCAGCTACCCCTCTCCCAGCTTTGCCTGAGGAACAACGACAGCATATGCCACCAGCACCTGTTGACCCTACGGTGGAAATACCTGGACCATCCCGGCGTTCTGGAAGAATCTCAACACAATCGTCAATCAGCTACAAAAAGCAACTTGGACACCGAGTACAACATGCTACTAGTGAGATACCGGACGAGGACCCCACTACCTATCGCCAAGCTGTGAATAGCTCGCTTAAGGGAGAATGGACCTCGGCCATGAACGATGAGATTAATGCACTAAAGAAGAATAATACCTTTGACGTTGTCAATAAACCAATAGGACGGAACATTGTTGGAAGTAAGTGGGTATTCAAAACCAAAAAGAATGCTGGCGGTACATTGGAAAGATTTCGAGCAAGAGCCGTTGCGCAAGGATTTTCTCAAGCACCTGGCTTCGACTTCGAAGACACCTTTGCCCCAGTTATTCGATACGAATCACTCAGACTACTGATTGCGATATGCGCCAGAAACAAATGGCGACCGCGACAGTTTGACGTACAATCAGCCTTCCTTTACGGTAAATTGAAACAAGAAGTTTACATGCGACGGCTACGAGGGTTCAGTGACGGAGACAAAGTATAGAAACTTAACCGATGCATATATGGATTTACGCAATCTGCGAACGAATGGTATGCTCTCTTCGCTAATTCTTGACCTCCAAAGATTTTACCGCATCACATCAAGACCCCTGCATGTTTATCCACAACAAGTTCGAATGCTACATATCGCTTTACGTGGACCACATTGCAATATATTGGGCCGATACCCCCCATCTGACCACTCTCATCAAAGACCTGAAAACGGCATTTGAGATCTCGGACTGCGGGGAAGCCTCATTTCTACTCGGCCTACATATCACGTATACATCAGACGGTATTGCTCTTACCCAGGAACGATACATCGGTACTATCCTCTCCCGATTTGGAATGAAAAACTCGAACACTGTATCCATCCTCTTACCAAAAGGCATTACACTTACGAAAGGGATTACGGAACAACCAAAAGAGCAAGTTACCACATACCAATCAATGATAGGTTCCCTCATGTACCTCCTTACCGGCACAAGACCCCATCTAGCGTATATAATTTCATTTCTAGCACAATTTTCTTCTTGCCCTACCGACGAACATATAAAGGGTGCTAAATACGTCTTTAGATGTGTTAACGGAACGCGAAACCTTGGCCAATTTTACCGGTACACAACAATGAACGCTATCGATGTTTATGTTGACGCTGACTTTGCTGGCCGTCACGATACCAGAAGATCCACCTCCGGTTACATTGTTCTATTCAATAACTGTTGTGTCTCCTGGCTCCCCAACAAACAAGCCTCATTCGCCAAATCAACTACCGAAGCAGAATTCGTTGCCATGTCCTACAGTACCCGCCATATTCGATGGCTGCTGAAAGGCCTCGCTGACCTTCGCCTTAATGTTCTAATCACTATGCACGCTGATAATCCCGGTGCAAATTTCTTGGCTGTCAACCCTCAGATCAATGTTCGAACAAAGCATATGGCCGTCGACTTCTTCATCACGCGCGAAGCTCTTCAAAACAACTTGTTCGTTCTCCTTAAGGTTGAATCAGTTAACAATCTTGCTGATATATGCACCAAAATCTTGGCAAAACCCGCGCATCAGCGAATGGTTACTTTATTGGGCTGTAGATAATGTGGGGAAGTGTTAAAATTCTTTGTATATTTCCTATGTATATTCAACACACTACCCTGTATTCTTTTACTTTGTTTGTGTTTCGGCTCCGCCTGTCCACCGCTTACATTACTACAGCTAAGATATATATTATGGTGTTTTATGGTTTATTTCAGGATAATATCTCGGGATTTACATGTGCTTTCCAATCATGTCTTTAGGATTTTACGGTTGTTTATGCATGTCTTATGCACCATTGTTGGTCATGATATTTCTAATAATCGCTCCACACCCTTTTGTTTTCATGCACATTATTTGAGATTTACTTGGTTGGATTTCAGGGTCAAACATGTTCGCACTTGTGTTTCCTACATTGTTTTTGCTATATTTCTCTTGCGTATATGGACGCGCACTTTTCTATAAATAAGGTGCTACCGCCCACCTGGCTTGGAAGAATTAAGAACCGGAACTCCTACCAATCCCTTCTTCATCTCCTCGCTAAGCCTGCCTCGCAACCCCCCTCGTACTTGCAAAGTATTATCCACATAGAATAGATTGTGCCTCATTCACATTTTGAACATCTTTTACTCGTTAGCATTTTTTCAAAATTAATACTTATTTCTCTAGTTACCCTGATAGATTGAACAAATGCTTACCGAAACTGATTTCTCCACTCCTCTTCATCCAAAGTATTCAGGTCCAATCGTGCACCTTCTCGCATGGGACCTCTTTTACGACTATTGTCATTGGAAACTGGAGCCTGCAGCTGTTGTAGCGCTGCTAGTCTTCAGGCATTTCGGTTCAAAATGAATCGTTAGGCAAGCATTTGATATGTGTTGATTACCGCACTCTCACCAAATCCGAGTCTCCTTCCCCCCTTCTTGACATCACTATCTATACAACATTCCTATTCTAATCCTATCTCACGTTAGCTCGAGTCACCCGGCTGCCAAGTCACCTAGGTTCTCTGCGCAAACTCATTTCAGCACCTGACCTTAGGTCTCATCGGCACTCACTGCTGCCTAGGTCCTCATGTGCAAACCCTCTTTTCAGAGTTGATATGGTGAGTACGGTAGCTGTTAGCCTGGAGCGTCCAAGAATCCGCTATAATAGATGATTAGGAGCCGCACTACATCAGCAAAAATAATACCTTGCGTTCCGTGCATTCCGTGCGTCTGACTCACCTGACGCCGGAACGCTAATCGCGAATCAGGACGCAACGTCGGATCGACGTTGCGTCCTGACTTTGCGTTACTTGGCACCATCCGTCCTGACGCCATCCGGACTCGGACCCCTACGTCCAGTGTATCCTGACTGCGTCTGGTGCTCCGCTACTCCGTCCTGACGCCGCCTCATCCAGGACTCTCCCGTCCTGACGTCGCCTGATCTACGACTCTCCCGCCCTGACGACGTCTGATCTACGACTCTCCCGCCCTGACGACGTCTGATCTAAGACGCTCGCGCCCAGATGCCGGTTCCTTCTCACCGAAGGTCAGGGCTCGTGGATCTTACCACCTCTCGTCCCGATTGTTTCTTCTCCTGCCTCCCTCGTCCGGATCCCACGATCCTGATCTCTCCCTTCCTGACGTCTAGTCTGTTCTTCCTGATCTTACCCCCTATACATGCCGCGTCCTGATCCAATCGTGACTCTATCAGACGTCGCCTTGTGATCTCTGACGCATCGTGAACTAAGTCTAATGCTATCCTGGTCCTACGCCT
>Ga0307517_10005700_pt1 | contig 18653 bp, 15 predicted proteins | sample 23_EM_MG_FD_194515 | JGI IMG/M metagenome (GOLD analysis project Ga0307517, IMG submission 194515) | Populus trichocarpa ectomycorrhiza microbial communities from riparian zone in the Pacific Northwest, United States - 23_EM | ecosystem: Host-associated > Plants > Roots > Unclassified | place... | reverse complement strand
CCTGATCGGGCCTCAAATATGATTCGATCGCTGAAACCTGCTGTAAGTTTAGGAAGGAAACAAAGCAAATATATTGGATCCTCTTAGGGGCGTTGAGATTTGGGGTCGATAGGTTGACGCGCTGAATGAGCAAAACAACGTCAGAACGGAGATTAAGGTTCTTATCAGAAGGTTCGGGCGGTCAGCTCGAGAAATGGAGCTACAGGTCTGAAGACTGTCCAAGACTACAAGCTACACAAGCCTATGAATAACTGATAACTTACAAGCACGGTATTGGTCCAATTCTGCTTTGCGGCGTTCGGCTATGCTCCTTTTTGCCAGGTAGAAGGTCACTCCAGCCACAAGTAGTGCCCCAGCAAAACCAAAGCCCTGAATACGAAGAGCATGGAAGAGAAGTTTTCAGGTGTTGCACGAAGTAGAGAAGAGGGAGAAAGGCCCACCACCCGTCTGGAAATTGTGGCCCGTTTGGTCATTGAGGGGGGAATGAATCGTCAAAGGGGTCGGCCAAATTACTACACCAGCGGGAAATTTTGGGGTCCCTTGTTTTGGTGTCGACTTCCAGAAGAGAACATGGGATTCCGATTCGTGGTTCAAGTTAGCAACTCAACCACGTGCGCCATCAAAAAATCAAGACCCTCATAGCATCATCTCCTCAGGCTGGCTACGGGAGACTACTGTACAACACTGTTGCTACTCAAGAGATATTCAGAATTTTCATTCTTCGTATCCAATGGCCTTGATCCTTGCTGCACTGTGCTCTTCGAACACTGAAGAAATCCTTCCTGGGAATCAGGCGGCTGGCAATAATCTCTATGAACCCAACTCTGCATCCTGCAGTGTGTTGGCCGCTACTGCGGCATAAACGATATTCCGTCCTTTTCGCGCGCCAAAGTTCTATCTGAAGTATCTGATACTCCCTTCGCCGAATCCTGGGGTCTGGGACTCCAACATGGGTCCAAGAATTCAAGCCTCCTTCGAATGAGCTATTAGTCGTCTCTCTTGCTTCCGCTCCCCATGGAGGGCACTGATATGCTTTCTATTCCTGACTAAGTGGTCGAATCCCAGTCACTTCGATTAAATAACTCCTTTTGCGAGGCAATTGAGGAAGTTCGCCCAGTTGTCGCATGTCACGCTGCTCATCCCAACTTTATGGGTAGAAGGTTATTGCTTCGAAGTAAGACGACTCATGGAACCCACAGGGGGGTCGCCTCTGTTTCCGCCGCATCTTTGAGTCTGACTTGTGTTACATGATCGTTCCAGAGGTCCTAAGTAATGCCTGCCATACATCAAAAAGCACAATACTGGGTCAATTGGTCGCTTTTACATTTAAGCTAGCATTACACATACGCTCCACAAGAGCTGGAGGGTCGGTGGTTTTGGCTGTCTTATCTACTACGCCCACTAACAGATCAGAAGTCCCTACATTCCGAGGGCCGGACAACACCCTCTACCGAGGACTTTCCTTGGTTTATCGCACCGCTTCAGAAAGGCGGAAGAACCTGTTACCAGGTCTATTCTTTTCATACTGAACCAGACTGAACTCCCTATGTCCTGTTCCCGTCGAACAAGCAGCGAACGAATAACTCTATCTGACATTGTCACGTTGAATGGTGGATAGTTTATCCGGATGTGACTGGTCTCCTTTCCGAAATCATTGACCATCGTGGATTACTGGATGTGGTCCACAACATCTGCTGACCCTATCCAAGAATGTCCGCGCAAGTCTGAATGATTACGTCTATAAATGAATACCAGATAAGGGTCACATTTTTCATCGTTGGTGAACTGGGTATGACTGCATACTATCACGATTTCTTCACTCCAAACGGTAACAGGAAGGGCCACTACCACAGAGACCCAACGCCGTCGTAACTATCCCCTGCAGTCCGCAGTCGGGATTGTGATGGGTTCCTCCTCCCAGAAGCTCGGCAATAGTGTCGCCTGAATCTGGCCGGTCGGGTTCTCACCTCGGGCATGGACCAGCCAGTTCATTTCCTCATTTTTCTTCAATATTTCTGTGTGGTTTGCTAGAAACAATTCAAGGCTACCTACCTTTTCCAAATTAACCCGCCTTTTGCCACTTATCCATCCATATTTATTCACCTCGTGTCAGCCATGACTGAATGAACCTTGAGTCTCTTTGTATTGCCGCTGTAAACCGGTGTCCAAGGAGGGCCTAGGTCCATTTGTATGAGGTCGAACTTTATTCTTTTCGCATGCCAATGTATTATTGGTTGTTTCTACGCGGTCGAGACAGGTGGAACCCTTTGGAAATATGTGCCCTCCTGATGTACTCACGTCCATTAAGCTCTAATGAGTGCGGACGTCGGATTCGAATCTGCGATGAGAATTGTAACCAATTAGCTGGGTCGTGATACGTGAAAGTACCAAAGTGGGTTCATGGCCGTCCTGTGCCCACTGTTATCAGTCCCCCAAAGCTGGGAACGATGCCAGGAAAGCCCATTCATAACTTCCGGCCAGAGACCCTGTTCAGGTTTGTCTCTTGTGCCGATCACAATAAAAGAATGTTTTAATGCTGACGGCGATAGGCCTCGACTACAAGTTCAAGACCTCTCACGTCGTGTGGTTCTGGGACCCTGAAACGTTTATCCGCTTTAAGTCTGCCATCTGATCCCCTAACGTATCTACGAGGCACATTACATTTGGCTTCATATTGTATTTCCAGCGCCTTAGCGCCTAGGTAATTACATTTATTCATTTCATCTTACTTGCTAAGTGGCGGGAAATGGCATTCCATAAATTCTTAAGTCAGTAACACATACGGGCGCCTAACGCGATTGGAGACGCAAACGAGACTCGGAAGGTAATATAACATCAAGTCCGTCAAGATCGTGGGCAAAATGGGTGAATATGCGCCGTAACCTGCATACTCAACCGCACCGCGGCGTACTTGGCTCTCAGGTCAAGACACCATATTCCAGAGACTAACGGGAAAAGACCGAAAGAAATTCCCAAAAGGGACACCAGCGGGATGGACCCATAGGATCGCGACAAATCCTAGGTTGCGCATAGGGATGCTACCTCCATGCATGCATGAGGGGATTCCAGCAGAGGGGGGACCATGGTGTAACATGAGTAATAGGACCCGAAATGGGTCTCTACCCCAAATTGTACTAAATTTGACACATTTTTTGAAAAGAGCAAGTGCTGGACGCCGAATCGAATGCAAGAGCCAATGTAGCTACTGTAGTACCTGTAATTGATAGTCTACCCATGATTACTGCGGTCGGGTGGGTTGCTCGTCGATAAAATTGTCAATTACAGCCATCATCCAGAAAGAATAATAAAGAATGGAAGGGAAGGGAAGGAGCGCATGGCCATACAATTATTGATGCCGGCCTAGAACCGCCTTTGGCCCGGTTTACAGAACCCCACTTGAGGCCTATTCCTTTACTTGTGCATTATTTTGTCCAGACTACCTGCAACCCTCTGCCGTATTCCGAATGTTAAGCGCATCCAAGAGATACAAAGGCCAACCAGCTCATCTTATTCACTGTATTGAATCTCATGACCAATCGTCGGTCTGGACAACATTAGGACGTTTTATTATACTTCTTTGGGGTATGTTCAAAATCTCTGCCTTGTAGTAATTTTTTCCGTGTAAAGCTGATATTTTTCCTAACTTTTCCCCGATCCCGTGCCAGGTGCCAGAAATCTGGTGCCACCACACCCTTGGGAGGTGGTGTGGTAAATATCCTAATCCGCTTCATTCTGCGGACCCATTGGTGTTGACAAACACAAATAAAAGGGATGCATTCGGCGAGGCGGGAGCAAATTCGGATTCGCATGGCCAGGCGCTTGGCTCGCTTAACCGGCTTGTTATGTGATCGTTTGTCTCGATTCTCAACTCGCTCCAAGAACTCCAAGCGCTTAGCCACAGGTACCGACCAATGCGAAAGCTTGTGGGAGATACCGGGAGCGCCTTGGCTTTAGTTGGCTTGGAGGGGGGGGGACGATGCCGACGGCACGCACATTTCCCCTGATTCCCGGTTTCGGTCAAGCTTTAGATTACCTTTAGTTGGACGCCGTAGCAACAGGGAGATCCAAGGCCGTATATCTACGAATTTGGAATTCATAAATTTGGTTGCGGCTCTAGGTGCCTGTTCCGAGTTGAGTCGAACAATCCGCAGCGACGCCGCCGTTCTCCTCGCGAGCCGGTTTGTCAGTTTTTTTTGTAGCCAGGAGGGGATATTCGAGTCTAATAAACGTAGCCTCTGGAAAGTTGCACATCTTTTTCTTTTTTTTTTTATACAAAAAATCAAACCGCGGGTAGCGGTGTTGTATCAGTGGTTTACCTTGATCCTTAGCAACGCGATCCCCCAACGCGCTGCGCAGCAAAAGAATTAAAATACTAGTCTCCTGGCCCTTAGGCCTTTCGTAAGCCGACGTGTTTTACGTGTCTTGTAATTATATTGCATTTCAAGTATCACCGGAATAAAGTGTGTGCAGTATTATCTAGTACAAATAATAAAAGGGGGCATTTGTCCTGCGCAATCCAGTTTGTGCACCAAGCCAGCCCAAGCCGTCGGAGACGTTGGAAATGCCTCCATTTGTCGCCCCCTCGTCTACTTACCATCACCAGCTGCCTACCTACAATTGAACGCCCGGCGCCAGGGCTGTCTTTTCCTTCAAGGTCCAACCGAGCGAACTTGAAACGAACAAGGGGATTAGTCACATCCTGCGGACTCTTCACATTAATACCATGCCGGGCATCGGACCCACCTCCCTTGATTCGGGAGAGACATGATATTCATGGAGGTCAGAGTCTTGAACGAGCAATTGCGCTGATAAATCTATTGATATGATGAGGTTGCACCTGAAACTGTTCCGATGAACCCACCAATACAGAAGCGGCGATGCACGGTCAGGCCTGTCAAGAGGGATCAAGAAGGGCACAGAACAGAATACTTCAAGCGTGACAATATATAGTCGCCGGCTAGGAATCATTGACAATGGGGTCTGGACCGAGGACTACAGCTTCACCGAGTTGACCGAAAAGGTAAATTCCGGACACCGAGGAGGCGAACAACATATACCACCGGCGGAAACTGCATGCAGGCATAACGTGATGGATGTGCACACTGTCATTATACACGGACCCACCAGATGCACCCCAAACGAAGTTGAAAGTTGCATCAGACTCACTATCCCGTGGATATCGGCAGATGGTCAGCGCTGGGAGCAAAGGTGGGTGAAGATGCTCTTTTCTTTGCTCATGATCAAAGCCACAGACACGAACAGTCGATATGTGTAATGAGCCTTGAAGAATGAGACCACATTCAAACCGCGGCTCAGGGCCGCAGAAAGGCAAAGTTTAATGTGTCTGGGTGTTTAAAGATCCGCCGCCAACCAGAATCTATTCCAAGCAGAATTTCGAAGACTAGTGAGTCAGCAAGCAAGGGCGAATTCGTGGATGACATAGAAGTTGCCGAAGCGAAACAGTCAGACGAGAAAGAATTCCAGTATGTATATCGGTATGGACGCGACCGGGGCTTAATCATTTCCTCCGGTGAGGGTGGATTGAAAGGGGAGGATTAATCGGCAGCCAGTGCATGCAGACAACACAAGGACGGTGTGCCAACAAAAGGGGTACATATAGTTCGCTATAAAAAGGCGTGCTGCTGGGCGAGGCTGTCCATGTCTGTATTGATATGATAATCAGGAGGATGATTGGGTAGTCCTGCGTTTGAGGGGCGATAATTTATAATCTTCTGTGAAAAGCTGCTGTTGGCATAACCCAAGCGAGTTGAAGGAGTAAAGCCACAGTGGCAGTCACGTCAAGGCGAAGAGAAGAAATACTGGAATGTTGGTATTCCACGGCGGTTGGGAAAATTGTTTTTGTTTCGTGGAGTTGCCCGGAAACCTTCCGCTCGGTAACAACCTACCGCATTGAGGCCTGAATCAACCGCTTGTTTGCGGTCTACTCGCAATCACTTCTTTGTGCTTTTAGAGGCTGATAAATTTAGCAGAGCCCTTTTTACACGGCAATACTAGGACTTTTGGATGGAATTCCTTCCGATCCCGACTATAATATCAGTTCTGTGATGCATCATCGGTGAGGAGAACTCCAAGCCTGCTGTCAGGGAGCGTGTATCGATGAAAGAGTGAGATCAAACCGATATGGAAGATGTGCGTGATGAAATAGGTGAACCGGCTCAGTTTGGGCTCGGCAGGTGGTTTACCAGATTCAGGCGCGATCCTTTCACCGAGCAATGTCAGAAACTATAAAGGGACCCCTCTCTACCATTATCTCCCTACAATTCACCTTCTCGACGCATCTATCTTTCTTTCCACAACGGCTACCTATCACCCCCATCCACCCCCAAAAATGCCTGGCGTAGTTGTCGGAAACGCCACAAGAATCTGGGAGGTGAACGTGCATTGGTCCCTCTACAGCCAGTGCGGTATATGGGATCCCAGAGGTCGCGGTGTTGATATTTGGGAGTGCATTTATGATCGTAAGAAAAAATTCTGCACATATTTTTACTCGAGAAAATCTTATCACTCCCCATAGATGACTCGACTCCCGCAACCGCGCCTCCAAATAAACTCTACTGGAGATATATTGCGCGACGATAGCCCGGATGACAGTGCCCAGCGCACTCATGATAGGCGCATCTAATGTATTATTCTTGCATCCATACCCCCCAGTTTACATGCTCGACCACCACCATACCCATTCCTCCACGTCATCACATAAACCGACCCCCACATCTCCATTTATTGGAGTTTTGAGTTCATCATAATCTTCCTCAAATCCGACTCTGGGCCATCCGCAATCTTCCAGGCTTGAAGACAACTCTGCGACTCGCTGAATGGAGAGCACTCAATCCCTGTATTACACTCTCCGGTGCGATGGATAAAGCATCGATACCCTCGTTGCGACGAGATCCGAATTCGGAAATCAAACATTTTTCAGCTCTTGCAATACGTATTGGTATGCTCTGTATACGGCCCCAACATTTCTTCCTCCTTTCCACTGGTCTTGGATCGTAATAATTTCTCGCTTTTTATTTGGGGGTATGAGGGATATCGTAGAACAATCTAATCGGTATATCAGCATGTAATCTATTGTCAGCCTACATATCTTGCTTAGCGCATTCCTATGACATCGCATTTAAAAAGCTCACTTCAAGTTGACCGTATTACCTTCTAGAAAAACTTCGAAATGCGTCATTTTGCAGAACTTTCAGAGGTCGAGGCAGCTTTCTCTTCCCTCCGAATTAATTAATCAACCCTCCGTTTGGCACTCCCGTTTTCAGACGCGAAAAGAGGACCTACATCGCAAACTATTTTATACACAGGGTCCAACATCGAAGCGAAAATCGCGGGATGACTACCCAATATTCAATAAGGACCCTTCAACGGTGCGGTCCATTTCCTGACATTATTTAATTCAACTTGGCTTCAACCCCGATACATTGTCAAGTTGAGTTCCGTGATTTTATAATTGTTATCGCAAGAGGCACCTTACGAAGATTTTTTTTTCTTGATCTCAAGTTTTGTCCTCGAGAATCAAACGAGGGATCCGGACGTTTCTGGTTGGGAAATTTTGATAACCATCGGCGACCATCATCTATGTACATATCATCTGATGCAGATGCCAAATGTCACTGCAATGCTGAAGGTAAGCCTGGTCCGACCACGAGGGCTCTCAGCGGTGAGTGGCAGTTCAAGTTGCTTAGAATGAGTGGGAAGAACTCGCATAATTACTTACCTCCAACATAGTCTAGAACGCGCTAATAACCGAAAATAAATTTTCAGCGGCCGGCGGTTTGACTTTCATGCGTAGTACTCTCGAAACCCAGAGTGACAACCGCGGGGTACAGAAGTACATCATTGCTTCCTCAGGGCTACCAAGAAGCTGATCTGAAAGGAAATAACTTTCCCTAGCGAGGCTTGAAGCATATCGACTATGAGCTCATAGCCTCATACTAGATCGATATCGATATCGGGTTTTGTCATTGAAGACTGAAATAAACCTTGTATGTACCCCAGTTTTCAACCCCACTTCCACGAGGTGATATGACCCGCGACCTGACGTCATGGTCAACCTGTGGCAAAATGACTCGGCGAGAAGTCACATACCTTCGTTGCACTCACCTAAGGTTTGTTTGAAGAACTCCATAGCCGCGACGGTCATACTTCGTGGTTTCTTTGATATTATCCCTATGGCCCAAAGACTTCGAATTTATATTAGCATCGGGCCGACATCGGGTGGAAATCATGACGCAATTTTGCCTTATCAGATACTCAAGGGTCTGCTATCCTCGAGGCTTGGACAGACCTCATGGTCATCTGTTGATAGTCCTGTCAGACGTCCTAACAAAAGATATCATTGCGTCACGGTCTCGTACTTACTCGATTGGACCGCCAGCGGATGACATCCCAATCATGTTTACTTGAAACCACTGGTACTTTACATGATGGTAGGATATACCCTGTTACAAGGCTGGAAAAGGGATTCAACGGATTGAGGGAATGCCTCGTCGGCTTGCTTTCTATGTCCACCGAGAAGATGCTAGGAAGCCTTTGATTAGCTTCTTGGGTAAACCATGCAGGTACACAGACAGGTGCATCATCCTCGATCCTAAAGACGGCGAATCCAAAATGGAGGGGTCATTGACATACCAATCAAGCCAAGGAGTGTTCCGTGAGTCCTGTGGGAAGTGCGGGGCGGCCATATTTTATTGGAACTATTCGAGGGAAGCAGACGTTTTGGGTGTCGCTGCTGGTCTTACTATCGACGAGGGGCAACTTGAAGACGGCGCGAGAGCAGAACGCTGATTTGGCTGGGCTCCGAGAGTTGGGTGTACTGAGGACGCACTGGATAGGGCTGGATGTTCTGCTCTCGAAGCGGGACTAGCAATTTGGAACCATGATTAAGGAAATTACGTACTGTATATCTTGTGATGTGCCAATCGTGCGATGATCATGCCGAGTTTTTTCTCATTAAGGTCGTGACCGACGCGACGCGACGTGAACCTTCGACCTTTGGGGTTTTGCCCTGGATAGAGTAAACATTGCAAACATCTATGGCTATTTTATTTCGTAGCTCAACACAGGATAGGTGTTTAATTATTGCGGGCATTGAGGCCTGAGGGCCTGGCATTTGCCTTCGGTGACTTGACCAAAAGGCCCTTGATAGATGGTCGATAACGATCACACCACGTCTCAGAAGCAGAGATCAAAGCCCTCTAAAGAACGCATCCATGATTTCTACCAGATCACCCTTGTTGAAAGTTATGCATATAAGACACGACTTTCGTCAAGGATACCCCAGAGAAACTTGAGCATTTCCCTACTCGAATCAACATGTCTGCCAGTACCCTGACTTACGTGAAAGCCTCCTGCCATTGTGGAGCCAACGCCTTCCAGATCCCCTTCCTCACGTCCAAGTTGCCACAAGCCAGTGACTTCTGCCACTGCAACGCCTGCCGTCATATCACCGGCGAATTCGCGGTCCATTGCGCCGTCCTCGAGGGACAACCCTTGTCCGCCGAATCGGGTGTCGGTGACCACAAGCCAGCCGATCTTTCTCAGCTCACAAAGTACAACGCGAGCAAGAATTTAACGCGATATTTCTGCTCCATTTGCTCTGCCTACCTCCTCTATGAGACCAAAGGCACCAGCGACCCTCACTGGAGCGTTTCCTCCGGAGTATTAGAGCGGACCGAGGGCATAGTCAAAGTTGGGTATCATGCGTTCCTCGCCGACACTCTCGACAGTGGTTTGGCCCATCATTATCGAGAATTGAATGGCGTGGAGATCCCTAGGTACGAATTCGACGAGGGTGGGAAGACGCTCCCCCTTGGTTGGAAAGCGGAGAGTCTCTTGAAGAAACAAGAACCATCCAAAGCCGGTGGCGAAGGCGAGGAGCGTTTGAACGTGTACTGTCATTGCAAGAACATATCCATCTACCTCAAGCGCGCGAAACAAGAAGAGGCGAAGGATCCATCGAAATGGTGGCTCGTCAAAGGGAAGGACGACGACCCGACCTCGCGCGTGCGCTTCAGGAGCGGCCATTGCTTCTGCACGAGCTGCCGAACCACCAGCGGATCCCTCATCCAATCTTGGGTCATTTTACCCCGCGCGAACGCAATCGACGCTCGTACCTCTCTCCCAATCGCATTCTCCTTCCCCAAAGACGCAAACGCACCGAGCAAAAGGCCCCAAGGGCTGAAGCAGTATCAAAGCTCCAATGGAACGTTCCGCGAGTTTTGTGGGACTTGCGGCGCCTCCACCTTCTACTGGACCAAGGACCCAAAGAATGGTCGTGTCCGCGATATTTCGAGTGAGGAGCCAGAAGTGATTAATGTAGGTGCTGGGATGCTGGACCAGGAGGATGGGGGATCGAGGGCTGAAGGCTGGTGCTCCTGGTCTGACAAGCTTATGTTCGGCGAGCTGGGCATTGATAGGGCTGGAGTGGAGGCTCTCGAAGCAGGTGTCAAGGCCGCGACTTCCGAAGCGTCTCCAGGGGCTTGAAAGTAAGGAATTATTTATGCAAACTCCCTCGTATCCGTTCCACTGCCAAATAGCTGTATTATGGAAATGAAATATGTACTTACTGCCTATACAAAATGCGGGAGCCAGTATACACGAACCAACACGATGCTACTTACCCTCTTACCGAGTGCCCTCACAACCTTTTGCGCAGGTAATGTGCACTGTGACACGGTCCAATTCGTCGGCACATCTGGATGTTGGCAGGCATTGTGGATGCTCGCGTCGTGGCTCGCTGGCAAGCGTGGGTTATTCGGAAATCCTCTTCACTATCATGAGGCTATGGTGCGGTAATCAGAGGGGCAGGAAGGGGTAAAGGAGGCGTACCAGGGAAGGGGAATTGAAGCATTTGGGCCTCTATCCTTCATGGTTGAGTATTGGAGGGGGGTCGTTCTTCACATCTCTGTCCTAGATGTCGCTGCAGGCAATCTTGGCTTCGTCGTACCTCCGTGGACCGCCAGTGAAAGCGGGGAAAAGCGGAGCCTGACGTCCACACGAGAGGGTTCGCCATTGGTCTGTGTTCATTCTGTTGAGATGGGGTATGTGAAGAGGGGTTGCAGGAAGGAAAATGTGGCATGATATACCTTGGCCTTACATTCTTAATGTGCGGTGGGGCGCGTGGGCATGGGCGATTGACAACGCTGTAATGGAGAGAATAACTGTGTCGGAAATTTCCGAACCGAGTTATGTATAACGCGTTACTCCGACATGTGTCGCAGGTCTAGTCGAACCAATGACTTAGGGCATTGACTTCGGATGAAATTTGGAAACACCCATGTGACCTGTCACGTGGGCGTGTCTTCTTGCGGACAGTGCCATCGCAACACGTTTACCTTCTTAAGTATTTTCTTATGCTATCGTTAACATGATCCACAAGGCTTCCCTCGCCTCGCCTCTGCATGCCTCGTCTCGGGGCTTTTCTTTTCCCCACCCACCCACTCCTACGCCACCACCTTTAATATGCACCCAGACCCAACCCGGTAGAGGAGGATTGGTGGAGGGGGGTTCATCCGCCCTCTCCATCGGCCTTCGCCCCGTGGAGCAGTCGACGTCTAGTCGCCTGCTTCCACGCCCCCTGTAGACTACCGGCTTGGTTAAGCAATACAATTCTACTTGCGATGGCGCGAAAATCCGCAAGATCACACGATAAGGCGGCTATCAGCGCGCTTATTCCACTCAGCCAAAAGGTGTACCACCTTTTTTGTTTACCCTTTAACTATTGCCACTCCCAATTTGCAACCGAGGATCCTTCATGACCCCGATCCAATTGGTATTATATTGGGTTATCGCCTCACAGGAGGGGGAGCTCGCCACGCTGTGACAGGGACAGTGGTAGCGCTGATTACCAGTCTGCCGACGTACTGCCGCTTTCACGGACTTGCCATGACCAAGTTTGTGCGGAGCCATCTGATTCAGTCGGCAGTCTCCGAAGATCGTGCCGAAACAATTCGCAAAGTTTGTGTTGTGTCGCACGTTTTCATATAGTAGTATGATATACTTACATGTCGCTCGTCTTCGCAGGTGTCGTCCTTCTCCTTTCGGGGAGTGTGACGAGCTACTTACGTATTTCCTCCTCGGGTACAGGTGGTTCAAGGAATCCGAATCCGATCAATGAATCCATTTACAACTCGCTGGGATTTGGCTGGGATACCTAGATATTTGACAGTAAACACCCGTTTGTATGAAAGTGGCGGCAATACAATCACCTACGAATGATAGATGGGCTGTGGTGTAAGGAGGATGACTCTTCCAGTTGACAATTTGTGTCCCCAGGTAACTATTCATAAATGTTGAGGCTGATCGATAAACATAATAGATTTTCACGAGCGAACTTCTAGAGTATGGGATCGTGTATGTAGGCAGGTCATTCTGGGCGTAAATGTTTACCAAACCTGTGGTAAACTACCTTTCGAAGGTGATACAGGCGCATTAGAAAACGTGTGCAGATCTACTACAATGCTTATGTTTATGTCGGCAGGTGAGTGAGGAGGTGGGTATACCCGAGGAGGTCTTAGTCGAGGGGGCAGTAGGCTGAACCGAAGAGGTCGTAGCTGGTTGAATCGAGGAGGGAATCGAGGAGGTAGGAGGTTGAACTGAGGAGGTAGGAGGTTGAACCGAGGACGTAGGGGGTTGAACCGAGGACGTAGGAGGTTGAACCGAGGAAGTGGTGTGTTGAATTGATGTGGTCCCAGGTGTGTTGCCGATAGCCATGCAAGCGAACGACATCTTCGACGTAGACGTAGTGGGTAGACCCCCGTCAACTGGTAAACTGAGATCCCAGGCCATGTCAACATATGGCCAGCAGAGTTTACCTGTGCCCATGTTCACGATGTCACCTGCAACAAATACATCCATGGCCGAGATTGGACTCCCAAGTTTCTTACCCGTACTGTCAACCTGTTGGAAATAGGAACCCGTGAAGGTACCGGAGCAGCCCATGGCTGGATCGGTGCATTTTGGCGAAGCTATTTCCTCCCATGTGACCAGCGCGTTTGAGCCGTCAAAGGTTGCCACATGGATGTTGGACCGATCAACGGATCCTGTCGTGACCCAGTTAACCTGGTCGTCTCCAGATGCAGCACCCACTGTGGAGGATGCTTCAGGACCCACAAGGTTCGATTTGTCCTTTAACAGTGCTATCGCAACGTTATGATTCAGCCTCCGTGGCGAGGAGTTCGTATAGGGGGCACCGAGCCATGTATCCTGCGTTAGATTCACCGCCCCGCGGGAGGCCCATGCGAAGATGTACTTTGTTGATCCAGGGAAATTCGCTAGAGCGCTGTAGGAACCGCTCATACCACCCACTGTTCAAATGGTAAGTGCGAATTTTCTCCTCCCGATTGTATTTAATGATACGTACTTGGTTCGCCATCCGCACCGTTGATGGCGTTTTCATTGGCAATCTTTTTACCCGACATGCCCAAGGTGTCGGTATTGAGCCAAATTCCGCTGATCACAAAAAATGGTCAGTAATTAGCAAGACCTACACAATTATAACTTACTCGTGATCTTCGGCACAGATACTGGCGTAAGGTGGGGCGTCAGCCGCCTCAAAGGCAATACCCGTGTTGTGGCTGCACCCCCAGGAACTGGACGCTCCAGAGATCTGCACCAACTTCCCAGAATCATCAACATATTGTATGGAATCTCCAAAGTGGCCTGCAGCCCAGCCTTCATAGTCTGGATGACAACACAGGGCTCGTCTGAAGTTCGAAGGTAATTAAAATAATGACATACCTGTAACGACAAAGTAAGCACCGTAGAGGCCCGACTTTTCCGAGTAGACGAGATCTCCATTTAGATCGGGTGCCATTGACAGCTAAAAGAAAAATTAATTGCTTCAGACCACCTGAGTGCGCTCAATAGTCACGGTAGAGACTCACGCCGTCAGCCTCGTGAACACCGGGACCTCCAAGGAAGGTTTTCCAGGCTTGTTGTCCATTCTTATACCTCACAACCGCTGGAACTGGTGTATTTCCTGGCGGAGCATTGGAAACCCCAGTGACAGGAAGGTTAGTGAGGAGAGCGAAGCCGTCATTCTGCGCGACAAGACCGCCCGCTGCGAAGTGGTGGCGTTCAGCTTGTTGGTCACAATTGGAAATGAAGCCATGCACCTTCTTTTGCCCCCTTTACGGTCATAGTAGGCCCCACGGCAGCGAAAGTGGTGGGGTCAACCCCTTGAATGTGTACATCGGTTTCAGAGTTATCCAAGTATGCGAGGTACGCTGATGCTCCATCCGGGGAGACCTTGGAGGAGAGACAACATCAGTGATGGGTCCTCTCCGTAGTGGCAAAATTCCCTCAAGTAGCAGAACTGGGATACACCTACAGCGAAAGGAGTTCGTCGATGATGTGGTAGCGCAGTCCAGTACGCCGCTTTCACCGGATTAAATGGAGACGTCAGGGCAAGTACGTTTGGATGCTTCGTTAACGACGAGGCACCGAGCTGGGCAACTACCATTATGGCAGGATATACCAGAGATAGAAAGAGCGACAGGCGAATCATCGCCGAGAGTGTAAAAGAGTGGATAAATGCAGACAAGAGATTAGGGGGAAGTGCTTTGCATTGGACCACCAGCGGTGTTTCCACTTAAAAGTACTAACGATGACCCGTACATCGGATGAACTCAGCGACGAGGCGGCGACCATCAGGAGGATAAGATAAGTGAGACGATGATCAGTGTGATGTTGCTTGTTGAGAGCGGTGACTTGACACGTACATCGGATCAATCGAACAGTCGTGGTATCCGTCGGCAAGCGTTGTCAACCTACAGAGTCCAATAAAAAAAAGCCTGAAAATCTGTCGTAGAATAGTAAGTATTCTAGATTTGTATCTAGCTCGAGAATTAAGTGAGATATTAATATTCAAGGCAAATTCAAGGGTTCTGTGCGGGTCGACGTTTAAATAAATAATTTAGAATCAGATAGTATAATTACAGGACAGTGGTCTCAATCGAGTATGACTTTCCTCCCATTTTACTGTCACCCGAAGCGAGACTGACGAGATGGGCTCTTTGAGAATTTAACACCAAAAAATGTCGTCCACGGTACTCAAAATGCTGAATACTTACTGAACTGGGAAAAAGATTCTAAGCGCTAGTTGCGCTCTAACCCCATGAGAGGAATGTCAAAATGCATGGTTGTTGAGCCAGAACCCGGCTTTCAAGAACAAAATTTCTAATCTAATTGCAGATATTTCCCGGGCTGAGACTGTAATAGTGACCCAGTGAACCACGAAGTACCCGCATAATCGCCTAATTTCTCCGGGTATCCAGCCTCCCCGGGGCCCGTCCCAGAAATCCCGTGTGCTATATGCGGTGGACGACATAATGGACTCGAAATTAATCCAGAAGTCTGGCAGCGTTCCACTGGCCAACTGATTAATTGAGCTAGGTCTCGGGGCACGCGAGTTCAATGTCAATCGTCAACGCCACCGTTGCTTAAAGCTTTGCGAATAAGCCTCGGGTCCGAGAATATGAATCGGGATCAGAGCCATGATTCCAGAAATTCTGAGTTTATCGACACCGGTTGAGGTGGTGACAGACAGCGGGGAAACCGATATGCAGAGCGGTCCTCACAATTATCCGGATGCCAAATGACAAGCCAAATGCATTTAATCTCCAGAGATTTAGGTTCAGCTTGCCACCGTGAACTGGAAATTTCGAGATGTTGTTCAGGAAGGTCATATTTGCCATGTAGGATTGAGGCCTGATATCATCCTCGTATGGTACACCTAATGCCACAGTCCGGCGTGTCTTGACAGGTCAATGAGCCTTGAAACAAGTCATTGGGAAGCGGGATTTGTGTAAAGCGCTCTCTGTAAGGGATATCCAAGACTCGTGGCAATGCAGATAGAAATTATAGAATCGTCCGTTATGTCTCCAGTTCCGCAAATTGAATTGAAGATGAAGAACCAAGGGGGTCGTGCCGCTCGTGCCCAGTCGACAGATGGCAATTACAAAAATAGATCAAGGATCTGCACCTTCCAAAGTGAGCGACCCAGGTATAGACGAAATAAAAAATAAAAAGCAGACTTAAGACCGTTTGATGATATGTTCAAGTGTCTGATAGGCGTGGTTATATGTAAACCATAGGGGTCAAGGCTTTGCCATGCCAGAAGCGGATACAGTGGTCAGGAAATCGGAAATCGGAGATCAGCAGTCTGACAATCATAATGGCATAGGTTATGTCAGTTGTTCTGGATTCTCCCAGGGTTTATTCGGCGAAGACTTGCTCAACAACTGACAGATTTCAGTGAGCAGGACAAGAAGTTCGTGGTCATAGTTCCGAGTCGAAGCCTCATAATCAAGCCAATGGCCAAGTAGTTCAGTTTATGGAAAGCTCAGGCTGTTCAGCCGTGTCCGAGTCTATGACGTTGAGAATGGGCTTTCGTCATTTACATGCGGCAAACGCATGGCGTGAAAGGCTTCTAGATTGGCTTCAGGAGTAAGCTTTGCGGTCGACAAGGAAGAAAATAGATCGGTGATCAGTGGTTCGAATTTGGCCAAATCGAATCGGTTCACCTTCCTAAAACGCGTAAAACATAGATCACGTTGGTATCTTAATTAGTACACGTGAACAGGCGAAGGGTTGTCTCAGTATATCGAGTAGAAACTCAGACTGAATATAGTTTATATGACATCATTAGTTGTAGTCTATGAGCATAGGCCTTTCTCCGATCTAAATAGTTCTCACTTTGACAACCACGACCGCACAATACTATCACTCCAATCTACGAAAATGTTCGCATCTCGCGTCGTTCGTAATGTCGGCGCAACTGGAAACAGGCTCATGAATGAGTCGGGCGGCCCAAGAGACAGGAAAATGGTATAGTCAACCTCGGTGTTTCATATTGTAGAAGGGCTAATCCCATGGGCTGTCGAAGCTCTTCTACGGTGCTGGAGGTTTAGCACTCTTAACTGGACTGGTTTACTGGGCTGGATATAAGGCAGAGGGCATGAGTAAGGCTGGCAGGGAAAATCGTAAGTTAATAGGTCTCCCGCGTTCATCGGTTGCACAAGTAATCCTCTCGCAGTGAGGGACCTTGAAGCTCGCGCGTCAAAGAATATCAAGTAGGCGCCCCAATGCGAGTCGGAACTTAGCCGCTAATCGACGGAGTTTAGGCTGTGGGGAAATTCCCATTATTTTAGTTATTTATCCTTTCATGTTGTACTAGTGTATCACTATCTGTATTTGTACAGGCCCCTCCACAATTCCAAAGGTCAACTAAGCCAGAGTAAGACGCGTCCAGGTTTGCCTTGAGTATATGGAGGCATGTATATTTCTACCGCACTTATAATCGCGTCCAGTGGATTACGGGCACATAGTAATTCTCCAAGTTGAGCATTTGAGTATAAAAGGCGCTATGAGGGTCCAGCGAAGGACATTTCTACATCATTCTCCCTCGCAACCTTTGATTGATCAATCAAGTAAGCCGTCGATGTGTTCTCTTCGCATCTGTGACACAAAACATGAGTAGAAATTGTGCATAATAGGGAGGAAGGGGGCTGCGCTGTCAGACCCACAATTTTGATATCGACTGCTCAAGGTCTTTTGGAGCACCCTGAACATGCTTGCGAACTCCCCTGAGCGATCATGAAGGAGACGACCATGAGCCATGAGTAACGTATTGACCCATATGATATCGAATTCGGGAGGGGAGCTTTGGTCGAGGTATTCCCCAACGAAACGGAGAAGCAAGGGAATATACACGACAGGAAGTTGCCGGGCAATAAGACGAATATCACCCCTGGGAATGGTCTCGTAAACGCTTTAAATAAGAGGCTTTTCGTTCAGTCGGAACGCCATGACCAAGGCCTTGAGGTATGCCTGCTCGGCAAGGACTTGAAGGACCGCTTGGGGTGTGAGATCGATGGAAAGTTCGAATGGGTCGAAAGTCACTGTCTCGTCCAAAGAATAAACAAGGAGACCCCCAGTCGAGGCTGCGGCCCAAGCCCGACCCGTCGGCGAGAATCGAACACACTTTGTATGCGCCTCTTGTCGGAAGCGTCGAATGGACATATCTCCAGCACCTCGACTAGCTCCAGGAAGACTTGTGTCCAACCTATCCTCCAGGTCACTTCCATTTCGATCATTGATGAGGTCCACATTAATTCCAGCATCGTTAATCCGCCTGCTATTCAAAAACTCCTCAGTCCCATGGAGCGAAAGGTTCTTTGATATCTGGAATTTTTTGACCATGACACCTTCGCCCTCGTACAGCACCACATATTTTCTGTTTCCGCCCGCAAGAAGGCATGCACCGTCGGCGGTATACGCCATGCCGCTGTTGTATGATTTTCCCGAAGCGTTATTCGCAGCTGGAACACGATCGTCGAGCTTTCGTCCGCCGGAAACGTCCTTCCTCCCATCAATCACGTTCGTCTGCTTGCTGCCTTGGATCTCAAAGAATGTAATCTGCCCGTCCAGAGTCGAGACCGCGACCTCCTTGCCATCCGGGCGGAACGCGAGGGTGAGCACATCGGAATTCAAGGAGAAGGGCTCTACAGCCCCAGAACGGCCAAATATATTCCATACCCGCATCGTTTTGTCCCACGAACCGCTCGCGAGCTGGTTGGCACCGGAAGGTGAAAGACACAGGGCCAGTGTGACCAGCCATCACATCTAGA
>Ga0307517_10005699_pt1 | contig 18654 bp, 7 predicted proteins | sample 23_EM_MG_FD_194515 | JGI IMG/M metagenome (GOLD analysis project Ga0307517, IMG submission 194515) | Populus trichocarpa ectomycorrhiza microbial communities from riparian zone in the Pacific Northwest, United States - 23_EM | ecosystem: Host-associated > Plants > Roots > Unclassified | place... | reverse complement strand
ATTTATAATTAATTGTAAATATGTTAATGTTCTATATTGAAATACTTGTGTTAAAGAATAATGTGAGGGGATACTATTTTAAATTTGAACCATGCCTATTAATCATATTAAGAATCAATCTGATTATGTAATCGAGCTTGCAATAACAAGTGATTTTAAGTAATTAGATGTGAGTCTGTCATTAGAATCTGGTCTAGGTCCAAGAGGACACTAAACCAAAATAACAATCCAAAAGGGTAATAATTTTTTATCTGATTATTGGATCGTACTCAAATTTTTACAATAGTTTTCGGAGGTTGTTTTCCCTATCATAGTCATTGTGTCTCTATACGGACCGTTGAATCTTTAGATATAAAAAATCTTGATGGGGACCCCGATTTTGATAGTTTTTGTGATTTTTCTTGTTTTTTTTTCAGATTCCCTACTTATTTCGGATTTTATGCTTCTTTCCTTTGGAATTTTAGATTTTTATTTTCTTTTCCTAGTTAGGGTATGATTTTTGATCTATTTAAAACTTTGTAAACCTCCTAAAAAGAGAGACTCCATTATCATTATTTTAGAGAAAATAAATTTGTGAATTTAAGATTCACATATACAACCCTCTTCACTAAAAAAAAAAAATATTGTTATTTTTTTTTTTTTAGTTTTTGCATGCATCACAATCTCTAGCAATTACTTCGTAATGTAGAGTTCTTTACCTAAAGGCTTAACCATGCTTGACCTTTATCTTTTTCAAGAAATCGGATCATAGAATAGAATGGAGAGTTTATTTTCCTAAGCAGTCCTTTTATCGTCAGCATGCAGAACACCTGAACATAGTCGAAGCAATAGGCCTCCATAAATTGCGCAGCTCGCAGCTCGTAGCTCGCAGAAAAAAAAGGGACAAATGACCGATGGCTCTTAATTAATCACCGAAGCATTGCCCGTAATCCGTGACTCTTTTGGCCTAAAGTTTCAGTACAAATTTTCAACAAACGAGGGACCAGTGACCGATGGCTCTTAAAGTTTCAGTACAAATTTTCAAAAATTAATAGGAAGATCATATAGATAAACAAATGAATTGCCTAAAAGTGAAACATTTCCATTGTTTGATTGAAATAACTTTTCAATATAAATTTCAGTAATTTGTTTTTCCTAAGAAACCAACTCGTCTAATGGTCTAATATAAAAACTGCAAATTAATAACAATACGTATAATCTACACATAATTATATTAAATATAAAAAATAATAGTCTATTAATAAAATATTTATAACAAATGTGAAATAAGATTACAATTTATGGAATGATAATAACACTAGAAATTAACATCTTGAAGACAAACAAATGAATTGCCTATGACGATTTTCCATTACTTTATTGAAATAACTTCGAACATAAACTTCAGTAATAATTTCTTTTTCTAGAAAATAACTTCTCTAATGGTCTTATAAGAAGTGCAAAATTATTAACTTAGAAGAGTGGTAATAGAGAGAAATATACTACACAGCTTGCTAAAAGACTCGTTTTTATCTGTCAACGGAGAACCTCTGTTCATCTCCTTGAAACCCTGCTCGCAAGTATCCGAATCCGTCATTGCCGTGCTGACCAATGTGTTCATGTCATCAAAGGATCTAATCCTTAGTGCATGAATTGCCTCTTCAAGATTTTCAGTTCCCTCGATGTATTCTTCTGTGCATTCACTCAAGATACCAGAGAGTTGGGTGTCATTACCAGCATTAGACTTCAAGACCTTAAGGAAGGCTAGAGTCTCACTTCCATGGGCTATGCTAATGTTTAGTGCAATATTGGCAAGTCCTACGAGATCTGATGTTTGGCTCCGAGGATCAGATCTCAAGGCAGACACACACATTTCGAAGTAAAGGGTGTGATTGCATGTAGCAGAGATCAAGTCCCGGATTCCATCTTTTCCGGCGATTTGCAATCTTATTGAAGTGCCTAAGAAAGCTGAAGAAATTATCATGAAGACGAGAGCTAACAAAGATTGAAAGATTTTAAATGAAGCCATTGCTTTCTCTATGGGACTGTGTGCGCTTTGTAAACAAGTTCGGAACAAGACAGAGTTTATAAGTGGTTCGAAAAGAAGCTGTACCAGGCACGTGAGATTCATGCAATATAATTATACAATCTCAGGATCCAAATTCGAGATAATTTGGCCTTTTCTTATGTCTCATTTTAATGCAATTTTGTCGCGTTTCTTTTTTGTTGAACTGAAAAATCTTTTGTTATCATTATCTTTTATTTAAGATCAAGAGTATTGTTGAATTTTTTTTTATTTATTAAAATAAATTATTTTCCATCAGATTTTAAGTAGTTAATTTGTTTACATTTGAATTTGTTGGTGAGTTGTAATATATGGGTAAATGATCAGAGGAATTATATGAAGAGGGACGGAAATAATTTCTTTCCATCCCAATAGAGCATACTTACAGTACTAACCTGATTTGTATAGCTAAAATAGAAGATTTATTCTGATCTTTTATATATATATATATATAACAAATGACTGTGTAAAGCATGATGAATAATATACAAAGTAAATATTTTGACATAATTTAGGTATTAAAAAAATAATAATTTTTTTATAATCTTGTTTAAATTAAGTTCAAAACCTCAATAATAACATAAGAGAACAAATTAATCGCCTGGCCAATTAAACAATCTTTTCTAGTTGTCATTTCTTTGTTGCCTTCATTTGTATGGACAATATTGTGAAAGCTTCTAATTCTACATAATTACAGTGGCGATCATTAGAAATAAATTAATTCTGATAAACATTTGTTAAACTTTGGTCACGGCCTGCAGACAAATTATCCTAAAGAACAAAAACAAATGTCCTTCTGGTGGAGGGCCTTCTAATAGGGTGAGAACTTATTTACATATATTTTCAACCTAATTCTGTTACCAAACAAGGAATCAAATGATATGATAGCTTAAATAATGGTCCAGCCCTACCATTAGAAAGCTGAGGCCCTGCCATTAGAAAGCTCAACCTTTCCACCAGGAAGATTAAGTCCTGCCTTCAAAAAGATCAAACCTTTCCCCTAGGAATTTCAACCCTATCACTAAAACGTTTCAGTTCTGCAACTCAGGAGGTTCATAGCATAATTTCATAGTCAAGTAAGTTAAATTAAATTTTGTAATCAATGTAGTGTTTTACATTATGTTGAGGGTAGTTGCTTCTTAATGATATTGTTTTATTTCTTTTTTATGTTGAGGGTAGTTACCTCTTAATAAAATTATTTTATTTTATTTTATTTTGAGGATAAATGGCCCTGATGAGACTGTTTTATGTAAGAAAATAAAAATAAAACTTTATTTTATGTTGTTATTTTTTTTTTTTATAGACTTACTATACAAAGCAAAAAAAAAAAGAGAGAGTTTACCAATGACTTTATAGTATAAGTATTATATAGAAAGGACAATTGTTATAACCCATTTATAACCCCTATTTTCTAACATAGTTTAAAAATGCAAAAAAAAAAAAATTAAAAAAATATATTTTTAATGCAATTCAATCAATTTAGATCATTTTATGATTCTTGGAACTTTCAATTATTTTGTTTTGAATAACAAGTTTATATAAAAAGATAAAAAAATAAATAAACAAATAAAAATGATTAGTGGGTGAAATTAATGATAGGTATGGAAGAAAAGGAGGATTATGATAATGAAAAATAAAAAAATATTAGAAGATCAAATAAGTTTTGGAAATTTCGAAGATTTCATAAATTACAAGTTCAAACAAAATTAAAAATATTGTAATTTACTGAATGACATGAAAAGTTTTAATAAATATATTTATAGAATTACCAATTATCAATCTCAATAAACTTAATAAGAAAAGAAAGATATTCCAATTAATTGACGGATTTAATTTTTCAAGCTTTCGCAACGCTATAAATTAAGGTATTCCACTAGAGAAACACATAACAAAAACAGACTAGGAGAGGAGAGAAAGGAAAAATTAAGCAAAATCAAAAAGAAAAAAGAAAACTCTCCCCAGAAGAGAATATAAATCATCAAAACCATCAATATATCTCCTAGCCGGCACCTCATCAAAACTCTTCTCCTAACAATTTATTGCTGATCAACTAGAGCAGACCATGGTAATAGACACCTCTTGAGCCTGCACGCTGTCCTCCATTATTGATGAGAACTTTAGCATGACTGTAACATCATTTAAACAATGACTTAGCCAGGAGGCACTAATTTTTTGACTGTAACAGTTGCAATGCTATAAACCACCCATGCTGCAGTCCTTCTCATGCTGACGAAGATAAAGAAAGCAAAAGAAAATACCTAAAGCTTCCCCTACGCTGATCTCGTAATATGGAGGTGAACTGCACCTTTCAGAATAGGTAGGAAGAGGAGAAGAAAGCGCATCAAATCCAGCCGGTCAAGCTTCCCAATCCCTGTCAGTGTTAGTGTGTTGGTCCACGCGCCTCGCATATGCCTCTCCTGTTTTATTTTTTTTTCCAGCGGCATCGAGGTTTTTTTTTTTTTACCTATAAATGATTTAAATCACATTTTATTCTTTTTAGTTATTTAAAAAATTTTCCAACTTATAATATAAGTTTCTAACCCAGATAGAATCACAAAAAAATCTTTTTTATAGCTCTAGATATGACCTAGACAATAAACAAAGATTCAATGTGATAAATATACAACTTGTTAATCTAAATATCCAGAATCAACTCAATCAATTTCTCTTGGGTCATCTTAGTTTCAGACCTTATAATAAATTAAATTAGTACCTCAAAAGTATTATTTGATGATGCATACTGATTCGTATCATTTTCCCTCTCCTAAAAAAAATATGAATTTTTACCTTGCTTGGATGCTCACAAGCTTGGAAGAGACATATTAACATGATTTTGTTCTTTTATTATTTTTCTTTTTAAATTGTAAACAACCAAATTGTAAATAATCAACCTTTTTTTTACTTGATTTTAACTTTTGTCATAACTAGGTGTTTAAATGAAAACGATGATGCAATAAAACGGAAACTAAAAGATAAAGGGAACTCATTTTTTAAGGTGTTTGATATACATATAGAAGTTATTTTTTTTAAATAATTTTTATTTAAAAATATATTAAAATAATATTTTATTATTAATTTTTAAAATTTATTTTTGATATTGGTATATCAAAACGATCTAAAAATATTAAAAACAATTAATTTTTAAAAAAAAATTAAAAGCATTGGACCGTATTGCTAAACTCCCCCTTATTTTGCTCCAGAGCATGATTAGTATTTAAAATTAAAAAAAATCGGGTTTACAAAACCATTTTGTGATTATCCAAGTGTAATATAAAAACATAACAAATCTAACCATTTCATGTGGAAAGCAAAATATGAACCTATCATTTGAGTTCTTACACACTAGTGATCTTGCCTTTTGAATTGGCATGATTGAGTTGGAAATTCCATCAAGAAAATTTCTTTATTTATAAATAAACATGAATTTACTTGTCATAATTAAGAGAGAAAAAAAAAAGCAATTCAATTTTTGCATACCAAAATCCCTCACAACAATTTCTTTCAATCTATTGGTGGAAAGAAAAACTGAGAAAGTAATTACTATGTTAACAATGTAGAAATTAGAATCGGTAGTTAATTTTTCTCTGTCAATAAAAATTGAAAACAAACATTTTTTTAGAAATTGTAATTTCAATGTGTGATAAAACGACACCATTTAAGTTTATTGTTAAGTTTCCTACCAATAGTATTAACTAGAGGGATGATATTGCTTGAATTAGATATATATATTTTTTTAAAAATCTCCAGTCAAGTTTTATTTTATTTGTTTTCCTAAGTTGGAAAGGAAATCTTAGATATGTTTGAAATTAAAATATCAAATAGGCAAAGTTTAGGTATAGCAATTCACAATAGGCAAAGTTTTCTTTTTCACTTTTATCCCCAAACGTTTTTTTTTAATTACAGCCCCTATATGCCTAAATTAATATTGACCAATTTATTAAGATTTGATAAGGAAAGTTAAAAAATTCAACAATAGTAAACCAAAGTGTGAAATAAAGATAAATCTCACGGCTAATCTCAAATTCGCTAGAAAAAGTTTTGTTTAATCCACTTATTATCCTTTTTCTAACTCTATAGTGCCTTAAGTTTTTATAAATTTTGATTTTGATCCAAAGATTCATTAATTTTCTTAACATTTCAATCTTTAAGTTTGAAAGAAAAGAGAGAAAATCACTTGAAAACAATGAAGTAGAAAGAAAATCGTTTGAAAATGAAAATAGTAAAGTAGAGAGAAAGTTGGTGAATAATCATTTTTTAGCGACTAAACTCACCGTATTTGATGTTAATGAATTCTATTCGACAAGAAAAGTTCGATGATTGTGATTTTTTTCCCTATAAATAGGTTTGAAAAAGTAGGTTGAGTTCCCTTTTCATTAATTGTTTTTATTAAATTAGGTTATTTAAAATAAAGATGACTATTGGTGTAAAATATTTGCATATGCATCTATTTTTTATTTCTATTATGAAGATTATCTTAGCTTCTCGCTTTAATATTTAATTAGTATTAAACTCTTTTTATTTATCAGTTGATATATTTCTTAATTTATTTTATAAAACATAAATAACATCTTTTCATTTCTCAACTAAAAATTAAACTTCATATTTTGTTTTGATTTGCTTTCTATGAGGTTATTATAGTTTCAAACAAACATCCTTACATTGAGTTGATGTTTGGTTTTTCGAATGTCAATTTTTTTTATCATATAATTAAATAAAAAATAGTTTTGTTAAAAAACAAAGTTATTAAATCCAGTGATGGATCCATGATCCGAGTCACAGGTTTGACGAGTTAATTCGAGTCAATCCAATATATCGTCATCTTAATTTTTTAAAAGAAAAGATATCATTTTTAATTTTTTTTAAATCAAATTATATTTTTACTGGTCATCTAGATTACATTTAAACAAGTGAATTTAATTGAGTTATATCATAACAACTTCTAAATAATTTAACTTGAAGCGTCAGCTAGACAAAGAGTGGGTTTAGAAGATTTAAAAATTAACTTATTGATTCAGATTTAACTACAATATAAAAAAATTCACTATTTAAATATTATTTCTTTCGTTCAAAAGAAATAATATTTTTTAAGCTTATTTGTCCCACCAAGCAGTACAAGATCACCGCTTATCTCAGCAAAGAACCTTCTTTTTTCTTTTTTGAAGTTTTAATAGTGAAAGTATCATTGGATCATTTCTTATTATGAATGGAGACTGGTTTTTTTTTTTCAGATGGAGTCTTAAACAGATTTAGACTTGATCTAGTTTGGAGCAAATAAATGGGATTTGATTTTAAAATTCCTTTCTTTGAATAATTCATGTGCAAAAATATATTCCAAAAATCACGAAATTAATTAAAACAAGCATAACAAGAATGTAGGAAGTGATGAATATGAAGATGAAAACCCAGATGTCATTGAGTATGCATCTCTTAATCTTGATCACAATGTGTCTTGAAAAAACACATTTGCTTGCACCAACCACTGCCTTCCTTGAATGAAGGGCTCCACTGTAAATTTTGCTGCCTCATCGGATGTAATATTGGGCAGAACACCAAGCCATCCTGCTCTTTTATCTATCGCTGACCCAGGCCCAAAATTTTGATACTCAGCATAAAATGTAGTGTTGGGTGGGTCCGTTTCTGGCTCCCAAGGGATCCATCCTAAGGGGTCCAGGAAATCTCCAATGTATGATTCCATGATTACGGTAGTTGCATGATCCCTCCAAGGCCTGCCAAGAAATGTGGGAACCGTCAGATTGTCAAACGGGGTCATCTGACATTGTTGGATGGAGATGCCAGTATTTTGATTTGGGTCAGTCCTACTTTGGGCAGTGATGGTGTTGTTTTGCTTTTCCATGGGCTGCCTTGGCTGTATGGTACAGTTTTGGAAGATTGCAGCTGCATTGCCGAAAATGAAATCAATGGTGCCTATAATCCGGCACTCTCGGTAGAATTGACGATTGGAATGCGTGTAGAGAGTGTCTTGATATGCATCGAAGGAGCAGCGATGAAAGATTGACTGGTCTGATGATGAGCGTACGGCTACTGCTTGTTCTTTCTGCGGTCCTGCTGTGTTCTTGAAGCCCATGTCTTTTGCAATGAATCCCCTCCCCTCAGCAACTATATTTTCATCAGAAAAACAGAAAGTAGAAAAAATTAAAGAGCAGATTGAAGTCGAAATTTAAAAATGGAGAGAAGTTCATTATTTAATTCAAAAGGAACTTACTTAAGGTACCAGATAAGAATGTGGTAACGCCATCGACATTATTTAAGCTGCCAGAGATTATGGTCTTGTTCATTCCATCACCATACATCATGAAATTCCACTGTTGCTTTTCTATCTTCACATTCTCTACGTAAATACCCTCCTTTACGTATATGACAAATCTTGATTTGCTATTCTTGGGGATGGAATCCACTGCCTCTCTTATAGTCTTGAAAGCCCCACTACCATCCTTCGCTACTGTTAGATTCGGTTCAGGATTTTCCTGCTGTAGCAATCTCCTGTCACTTTTGTTGACCCACGAAGGGAAGCCCATGTCAAGGTCATGATCAACTGTTAAGAGTTTGCGATGAATTGGGATGCCTAATTGATCATCAAGTATTTTCACTAAATTAGACGCAATTGCCAAGCTGTTGCTAGTGAACTCAGTGGAATTGGTCATAGCATATCTCACCCCATCGGTTAAGATCAAGTGCTTGGCGGTGTCTTGCAGCCCAGCAATGCATGTATCTTGATCCGTGATTGCTGTGCTTAGCCGAGTTCTGATGTCGTTGATTTTAGAGGTCAAGAACACGGTCTTGTCTCCTTGGCCAACTTGTATGGATGACATGGATTCATTGACCTGATCAATGGCGTCCAGAAAGAGAATCTCACAAGCATGCAATGCAGATTGTACAAGGGAATCACTGGTCTCATTCTTAAAACTATTTGAGGACATGATCCATTGAGGCAAGGAAGAAAGTTTTGTGAGCTCAATGAGTGAAACTTGGAGAGACAACAAGAATAACGTTTTAGGATCTGGGTTTGGATTGGTATCATTAGAGGAGGCTTTAAGAGATGAAGACATGCTTGAATAGCATGAATCAGGGTACCTTGTCGCATTACACATGGCTCTGATGTACTGAGCTTCGCTAGTTTGAGATGAAGGATTTTTGCCATTGGATTTATTGTCCGCTGATACAGAAGTACCTACTAATGCACAAATGATGATTGTTACCAAAACCACGGCAGAGACAACAATGACTATGAGACGTTTCCGGGCCTTCCTGCGAAATGCTTGCTCTGCTTGCTCGTCTACTTTGCTATGGCTAGTGAAACTGTGACTTGGATCCATTACTTTTTTAAAAACATTCCTACATGAAATCGCATTACTCTTTGAAGCTCAGGATTTTATAGTAAATAGTGGCTTCATAGTGTCAACCGAGCACTGCAAATTTCGGAGCATGTGCAAACATTCTTGCAAGTAGACAAAGCATTATAGGGTCGGCATTGGGCAAACCAAACAATTTTTTCTTTCCTTTTTATTTTTCTCTCTGTTTGAAGACAATGTCACGGTTACATGGCATGAGCTATGGAGACAAAAAGGACTAGGACTTGGTCCCTAGTCAGATGCAGCTTCCATTTGTCTGAATTTGAAAATTTCGACAATATAGCCGGCCTTACCCAAGACAACTTACAATCTGCTCATAATTTCACCATGCATTAATGCTATTCTTTCTTTTCTTGGATATACAATGCCAATTTTAAGATATTACATGCATAATAAATATGGTTCCTTGTTTTTTATAACATGAGAAGCATCCTACGCCATCCCATATTGTCACTTCTCTTGCAGAAGTACATGATATCACTATCTGTAAGAAGATATCACGAAACTACTCTATTATTATTATTATTATTATTTGACATTTAAAACAGGATATTGAGATGGAAACTGCAGTTATCACATAAGTTTGCGCTTGTTGCAAAGGTTGATATCTCTCTGTCTTCTCGAGTCGATGAAAAGATAAACTATTGAAAACAAACTAAAACGACTCACTTTTTAACTGTAAACATGGAGTTAGAATACCGTAAATTGCAACAATATAATGATTTTATCATTTGCATACATTTTTTTATTGAGGTAACATGATATTTTCTCAAGATCAACTAGTCTTTATTCTATTATTCTATTGAGGGGGAGACAAATCAATATTTTAAACGAGCATCTAAAAGTCTTTTTTTTTATATTTTTATTCTAATTTTTTAGTTATAATTAAGTTGACTAACAAACAATTTAATATTTTAATAAATATAAAATATAATTAAAAAAATAAAAGTGAAGAGCCTTTGCCATTTTTAAAGGGTTAGTAAGGCATCTCTTTTTTTATATTTTTATCCTGATTTTTTAGTTATAATTAAGTTGACTAACAAACAATTTAATATTTTAATAAATATAAAATATAATTAAAAAAATAAAAGTGAAGAGCCTTTGCCATTTTCAAAGGGTTAGTAAGGCATCTCTTAGATACCAAAAGCAGATTTTCATGGTGTCGTAAGGAGCGGCACACCAAGATCTTTTAGATGGTCTTCTAGATGGTGAGGCGCATGTCAATAGAAATAAGCCAACTAATATGTTCATTGATTTGGAAATAAGCCAATTAATTATATTATTAAATTAATTAAGCTTATTGAACTTATTTAAGTCAATGATCCTGGTCTTAGATTTTTCTTGTTTCTTTAAAAACACTACTATCTCCTAAGTATTTTTTTTACCTTAGAAAATATTTATGTAACACCCCAATACTTTTAATGTAATTTCAATGTATACATTAAAGATAGATGGTGTGAATTTCTTTTTACCAAGTCTCCCTTACATGGAGTTCTTTTGAATCAACACATGAGCATAAGATTTACTCTATACATGTCCGTCACCCATGCAAAGGTATTTTTCCAATTTAATTAAAGTGTTTATCCAATTTAATAAAAATTTGGTAAAATCTCTCATGCATCGAGGAACTACCTAAAATCTTATCTCGTAATTAATACATGCAAAAACACAATTGCAATCCAAATCACATTTAATTCATCCAAACAATACTCATAGGCAACCCAACGCATGCCTAACACATATTCCATCAATCACAAATGTTCATCACATTAAATACATCATTAGAGTTTATATTATTTTTAAAATATATAAAGATATGGAATATATATATATATATATATATATATATATATATAACATTCTATCTATTTACAAATTCAATAATCATAACACATAACATATTTATCAAATTCGACTACATGTCAAAAGATGGAAATTACAAAATTATACTTCACACAAAAATTATGGGGTTCTAACAATTATGTCCCTTTATGGTGGTTGATAAAATGAATCTAAAATATATATAGTAAGATAGACAATGGTTAAACGCATTACATATACCTTATGCTTACTTACTAAACTAAAACATAGATGCACATACAATAGTCCAATTTTTTTTAAATGTAACCTTTTCAAGTAAGACTTCATTATTACAGTTAATAAACTTCTCGAACATAATTTACATCATCACAACCAGTATATTACCACATAATTAATCCCTGCCAAGATGGCCAATTTAAATTTATACCATTAATCAAACTAGCTCTCACTAACTTAACTTCTCTAGGAATAGCCTTCGCTCATGCAGCCGACTTAATTGTTTAGATATAACCTCTACTCATGTGGTCGACTTAACTCTTTTAAAAATAGTCATCACTCATATGTTTGTCTTAACTCTTTTAAAAAATAACCCCTACTCATGCAACTGGCTTAACTCTCTTTCAATCAATTCTCCGTAACTTATTTTACATATATACAAAGATTTTAACAATGAAATTTTCATAAATAAAAAAAATAAGGTCATGGGCACCTACTTGGCACTCTAGTAGTATGTGCACCCTTTATCATTAGTTTTCCCTTGAATATCCCTCCTAATTTCCAAGAAAACATCCTCAATTAGTACCTCAAATCTTTATAACCATTATTCATGCATATTCAAATACATCATTATTCTTTTCATATTGCCAATTTATATCTTAATATGATTCCACATTTTCTGTATTTCTCATTTATGTATAGCAATACAATTTCACATTTCTTATTATCATTATGCATTCAATATATTTGTTTTTTATTTTTCATTTTACCAATTATATATATATATAATCGTTTAAATTATGAACCCTCATCAATTTTAAGCATAAAACATAATTTAAACACCCACAACTTTTACAAGTCTATAAATTTCACATTTTCATTTTTTTTTTCACACTTAACAAACATGACTCATATCAACTACTATATTTCATATAAATTACTCTCTAAGACTTACAAACCCCACCATTTTCATTTTAATAAAATTTACACATAATATCATTATCAAAAACATTGAAACTTACATCTTTCCACAACTTTCTAAAATTTTAAATTTTTTTCACATTCAACCAATATAATCAAAATCAACATTATCAAATTTTATTTCACAATATCATATTCCAAACCAATCCCAACATTCCCCAATGTAATTAAAACATTAAAATCAATAGTATTTAGTCCAATTTCCTCATTTACATCATTTCTACATATAACAATAATAAGTAAATTTTCATGTAATCCACATTACATCATTCACAAACAATGTTAAATATTCCTTATATTTTTGAAATACCAAAACCAACATAATTTAATTATATTTCTAATTTTATTTCCTAATTTCCCAATCATGGTCGGCTAATAACATACCAATCTTTTCAAAATTGGTTTTCAATTCCTCTAATTTAACCCTTAACATGTCATATACATCACAATTAACAAATAATTATCACAAGTTAGCATTTCTCCCAAAAATTCCCACAAACCCTAATTTTTTTAATTTGAGGATTTTCAATCCCCTAAACAAAAACAAGAGAAAAATATAATTTGATTTCAAAAGAACACCTTACAAATACTATTTTGCCCAGTTTGGTAAGCGTTTTGCAAACCTTTCCAAGGATTCCTCCTTTCTATTCTAATTTTGCAAAGTTTATCTCTCTAACCTCCAATTTCCCAACCTCTCTCTCTTTAGGATTTTTTCTATTCTACTTTTCAGATTACTTTGGCAAGAAATCACTCAATTCTCACTCTTCATGCCTTAAAATTTGAGAGAAGAAGAAGAATTAAAGGAAAAGAAGAAATTTTCCAAGCTCTCTCCCTCTCCTCCAAATCATTAGCCTTTTATAGTGGAAAGGAAACATTTTTTCTATAATTTACTGAAATTTCTCTATTTTAATATCCTAAATGTATGATTTGTTAAATCTCTGACTGACCGTATTTTTTACATACTGATTTTTTTTATTTCATCCTAGTTTTTACACTTCCTAACTAGGAATTTCCACCTTTAGTCATATAAATTTTCCTCCTGCTTTATTATTTTGTGTTTATAAATCATGTTATTTAGCATAGGATTTATAATTTGATTTGGCCCGTAGCACACCATAGATTACCTATCTAGTTATAAGCTAAGTAGTATATCATTAACCTTATTTCAACAAATTAATTGTTAGGCTGATACAATTATATATCTTACATATATGTTGTAAATATATCATAGGATACAAATATAGTAAATTTTAATTGCAATTGCTTAGGTTAAATTTTATTTTATTCAACTAAATAGATAGTTTAATATGATCAATAAATAAATCACATCAAGTTTTAAGGTATTTCTATAAATTATATGTAAGATAAAAAAAAAGTAAGAACAAAAATTTAAACAAGCAATTAAATTAAATAAAGTTATTAACATACATACTAATATAGACAGTATTAAAGTTTAAACATATGTCTTAAAGTATTAAATTAAAGTAGTACCAATATGAATAACTTGTTGTAAAACAATTAGATTATATAATAGATGCATATTACATTAGTGTTAAGGGTTAAATCTTTAAAAGTGTACGTGCTTAATTTTAACTCTTCGATTTCTCATTTGATGGAGTATAAAGGTGAACACCTATTGGACCTAAAATCAAGACCAATCATCAGCGCGGGACATAGCTATTGATAGCCTAATTCTTATGTGAAGTTCCATTATACAAGCCATAAGAAAATATTATAATCTTTTAATGTGAAATTAAGAGGTTTTAGGTTCACAAAATATGCAAACTAATGGATTTTTTAGATCAATTTCTCATTAAACTGCAATTTATTTTAAATAAGTTGATGTTTTATATTAAAGTATTTTTGTTGGAGAATAATTTCCACTAAAATATTAACCCAAAAAGTGAATGAATCCTAATTTGGTCTAATTTACGATATTCTATTTAAACAAATTTCTTAAAAAAAATTGTCATATAGTTTAATTGATTGAAGAAACAAAATAACAAAAACCAATAATTAAATAGCAATATTCTTGTCCACGTCAAATCTTCAGGCTTAGCCACTCTTCATGGAATACAGTTTTGCCATGTATAGAAAAATGGACATTTAGATAAAAAAAAACTAATGGAGTAAGGTTTAATTGAGCTTAATTTACTCTATTACAAGCCAAGGCGAACAGGGGAGCCAGTAGCACTAATCCAATCCACTTGATAGAAAGTCTCAACGGTAAATTTCATGGCCTCTTCTTTCTTAATGATATGATAGCCACGCCACTTGATCCTAGCATTTGTTTGGGCACCAATTCCTTTATTGTTGTACTCTGCATAATAAAGAGTTTTGAGCCCAAAGTCTCCCTGCCATGGTAGCCATCCATCAGGGTGAATAAAATCACCAATTGTTGAATCCATTATAACAGTTCTTGAAAATTCCTTCCAAGGCCTTCCAAGGTAACTCCTGATCTTGGTCTTCACAGGAACCAAACCCTTGTCTGGCTCGATGCGACAATTTTGAAGAACAATTCCTGTAGTTTCATGTCCATCGATCCTACCCTGGGCTGTAACAATATTTTGTTGGTTTTCCAATGGTTTCCTGACAGTAATAAGGCAGTTCTGGAAGATAGCAGCTGCATCCCCAAAGATGAAATCAACAGTGCCGGTAATGACACAGCTTCTGTAGAATTGGCGGTGAGTTTGTGCATACAAGGTATCTTGGTATCCTTCAAAACGACAGTTGAGGAATATTGCACGATCAGCTTGGACTCTGATGGCCACGGCCTGATGTTTCTCTGGACCTGCTGTGTTTCTGAATCCCATAGCTTTGCACAAAAATCCTTCTCCTAACACCGCTGCAGAACATATATCTCATGTTATAATCCTGGTCTCGGAGAAAGGAAGTTGGAATTGAAGTTATCAAGTTTCCAAAATTTCATTCCAATTTTTATGTCATCCTAGCTGCTAATAAGAATGAAGAATTAAGGCGTATCCCCAATGATGGCAACATTAGATACTCGTCAATTCTAAGTTTATAACTAGCAATTTGATCTACTATGATGAGTTCAGATTGTATGCTAAACCACATAATATGACAGAAAGTAGTTGTGAGGGACATAGCGTCAAAGGGATCATCAATATACCAAAAGTTGCAGTTCTGAAAGTCTGAACTCCATCAGCAAAATTTTTGTTCCCTGTAACAATGGTCTTTTGTGATCCATCACCATACATGGTGATATTTACCATCTTCTTCGTCACGGTCACGGTCTCATCGTAAATTCCTTGTTTAACAAAGATAACATACCTGCATTGGCATGAGAAATGAAGAAAACTTGTAAAATATAAGCAACTTTTCACTTTGAACAAACATGACGGATTGTCAATTAACGTAGTAGTTTCATACACCAACGTTGTAAAAATTGCTTACCGTCCTTCGTATTTTGCTGGCATGGCTGCCAATGCTTCGGAAATAGTTTTGAAGTCTCCACTACCATCTTTTGCCACAGTAACATGTGGTTTTGGCTTGTCTTGATTAGCACCCTTCAAGATCCTCCGATCCTCATGACTCGTCCATCCAGGAAGGCCATCCTTGTCCAATGAGGGTGAATTGTATTCCTCAGCCAGAAGGCGACGGTTAAGTGTTCCGGAAAAGGAGAAGTTTTTCAGGAATGAAGCTAATGATGAGACCATTGCAAGGGAATTGCTGGTAAGCTCTCTGGCTGCCTTAAAGGTCTTTTCCATGTCAGATTTCAATTTCCCTTCGGGGAATCCATCAATGCAAGTTTGTTGGTAAGACATGACCGCACTCAGCCAATTGTTCAAGTCCGGGGCATTTTTAGTCAGCTTTCCTATATCATTACCAACACGGTCAATACAGTGTTTCAATTCTTCTTTTGCATCCTCAATGAGTTCTAGACAATCATCAAATGCCGCTTTCTCCCGTGGCTTGTCGAATTTGAACGAGGAGGCTTTCTTTAGAACCTTCTCTATCTCTTTATCGGCTGCTTTGATTGCTATCTTGAGAAGATCCTTGGGTTGAACTGAAGAAGGGTCCTTTCTCATCCCCTTCTCGAGGGTGTTTTGGCATGTATCCTGATAAGTGGTAGCATTACATACAGTCTTGATAACCCTTGCAACATGCGAAGTCGGTTTTGCGGATTCTACAGGCTGAGATACAGTTGATGGTGATCCTCCATTGCTTCCTGGGCTGCTAATATTGTGATTAGAAACAAGGGCAAAAACTCCAGCACCAACTATAACAAAGAAGGCAATGCTTGAAACCGAACCAATGATAATTTTCTTTCTGAGTTTTTGCTGCCTTTCTAATTTTCTTCGCTCTGATAGTTGATCAAAATCTTGGAAAACCATTTTGACGATGATATGTTTTGAGGCAGAGGCCTCTCTGCCTTAGAATTCAGCCAAGGCAGAGAGATGCAAGAGATGAGGAGTGTGTGTTATTGCTATTTTTTAAACTTGCCTCGATATCCTTGGTTGTGAAACTGCAGATTATTATTGCTGTGCAAATGACAGAAGGGATCTGGCCAGGAGAGTTTTAAGGTAAATCTATTCAAGACTTGGTTAATTAAGGGCTTTGCAAAAACGGGTGACAGAGATTTTGTCCCTTGTTACCGCGCTTCCCTGTAATTCTGTGGCCTTCAAACTTCTTTCTCTCCTAGTTTGCGATTGCAAGGCAGCGATAATTTCAGTAACTTCTCTTCTGTATATGATCCAGCAGGGGCTTGATTATGCAGGACGAGCTTCTATTATTGTCATGATTAATGGAACTTCTCTACTATATATTACTTTCAGATTCCCTTAGTCAGGAGATCAGTTAAGCTAGCGAAGTGTCGAGTGTCCAACATGACCATGACTCTCAGTTTGGTGCCACTTTTCTTAATTTCTAATAAAATGACAAATAATCAAATATTTCCTTATTAATTTATGCTGGAGTGAATATTATTGATTTATTATTTTTAATTTTTAAAGATAACTGCTTGTTTACTATACATAGAAAAAGCTCCTCTTTTTTTCTAACTTTATTTTGAAAAAAAATGTAGTTTTTCTTACTTCAGATAAAATTATTGATTTATTTATAAAATATATTCAGTTCAAATTGTGTGTTTTTTTTATAAGCATGGTTTTTCAATTTGATTTTTTCATGAAAGTTTTGATTTTATATGTTTGATATTTTATATAATCTTTACCTAACATTTATTTCTTTTCTAATACTCTTCTTTTGATTTTGAAAATAAAATTAAAAATACTAAAAAATAAAAAACATTCGAGTGTAAATCAATAAAAAAAAAAACAACAAAATGTTCTTAATCTTTTCTTTTATTTTTTGTCTTTTAAAAAAATTATGTGAATAAAAAATTTCAAAATTAATTTCTAAAAATATTTTGAATATAATGAATATGGGAGCACCAACCACCTAGAGTCGTCAAGGGCTAGAAAAGACTTATTTTTTTAGCTTTCTTCCCTGATTTTGCAGTTTCAATAGAAGAGTCATATATAGAGTCAAAATGATTTTTTTATCAAAGAAAAATCATTCCTATATATATATATATATATCTATCAAAAATTCCAAAACATTAAAATAAATTATTTAAAAATTTCTTGTTTCATTAAAAGTTTCTTTCCATTAGAGTACATGTAAAAAACATTATATTTAATTACACTATTTAGAAAACTATATCTCTAAATAACTTTTGCTGGCTATAAAATCCTCCTTGTCCATTTATAATCCTGACTCGCTTTATGTCCTCAGGTGTGGGATTCAAAGAAGCAGGATAACATTCAATTATTGTTGTTAAAATTAAGAGTTAATTCTTAAAATTTTATAATTTCACGAGTAAATATGTACTAAATCGGACTAAAAACTCTAAATCAGTAAAATCAAACTTAACTCGTGCAAAATCAGTAAAATCGGTAAACTCGGTCCGATTTTACGAGTTTACTAAATTTGTTATATGTACCAAAGTCAGGTCCAAATTTGACCTTAAAATATCTGCTGACTAGTTTTACAAAATTGAACATATCTTTCAAACTTTATATTGGATAAAGCTGAAATTTTATAGGAAAATATTATATACATGAAAATATATCATGGTAAATTTTCAGGTCAAATGAAGTTAGAAAACATAATATTTCATATGGTCAAAGTTAGCAAACTAATATTGTCAAATATGTCGAACAAGACTTTCGTGTACTGTTTGGGATATATCTAGAGTTA
>Ga0307517_10005697_pt1 | contig 18659 bp, 20 predicted proteins | sample 23_EM_MG_FD_194515 | JGI IMG/M metagenome (GOLD analysis project Ga0307517, IMG submission 194515) | Populus trichocarpa ectomycorrhiza microbial communities from riparian zone in the Pacific Northwest, United States - 23_EM | ecosystem: Host-associated > Plants > Roots > Unclassified | place... | reverse complement strand
TTACCAAAACTTTTATCAATTTCTACTTCCTACCATTCAAATTGTTCTTATATGTTTTCTATTTGTTTTACACCAGGCTCTTTATCACAAATTCAAAGATAAGAGATTTCTTGCTCTAAATATGGTTGGTTGCTGGTAAAATTAGTTCCAAGTTTCATGAGATCTTCTTTAACTCTTTTTCTTCTTTAACTTCTTGGGAATTAGACCTTGGGAACCTCGTGTAAAAATTTGAACTCGATCGAACGGTCAGATTTTCTGTTATGACCTCTTTTAGCCATTACTCAAGTCTGGTGCAATCAAGCCTGCTATTAGGCTTGGATCTATCTTTTAAGTCCATAAAAGCATTTGTTATGCTATTCACAGTCTATTTGTGGCAGATCTCTATTTGAATGTTCAGAACCTTCAGTTTCCACAAGTCCGGTAGCATCAAAAGCCAATATGAATTTCCAATGTATTGCCTTTCACAAGTCTCCATGGAAAAGTTTAATCTTCTCTGGATCCCTAAAATGTTGTCTTCCTATTTTAGGCCTAACATTGCATATCCAATAAATGACCCTGTGCTGCCAGGGCATATGGATACAAGATTGAATTTGTGGTGGGGTATGATGTATTTTGCTTCACAGGTATTTCAAAATTTCTCATGGAAAAGCTATTTGTAGCAGGTGACTGATGGAACATTCATGGAGGAACCTGGGTCTGGTGCTGTAGCGACCATTGAGAATAAGGTGGTTTCTGTTGGAACACTAGATTGGATTCAAAGGTATTACACTCATTCCTTGCTTTGTATAAAGTACCATAGCCTGTAAGATAAGATAAGTCTACGATTCTAAATAGTGTGTTGATTTTTGTCTCTCGCTTTGAAAATTGTCGTATCAGTGTCATTTCCATATGCTATCCACATTGCATATCTGTTTATTAGTTGTACTTCATAAAATTTCAAGAATGGCAAAAACAATATTTGTTATAGGAAAAGGTTGTTTGTGGTATTCTGGACAGTTTTATTGATGCAACAAACTGTGGTAGCACCTCTGCCATGATTTCAATTTAAATACCAGTAACACGAATATGGTATATTCAAATGACCTTGACCCAAGATTCTGAACTTGACCATGACTACTTCAATGAGCTAGCAAACGGGCATGATGCCATTTTACGTCCTTATCCCTTGCTACATGATAATTCATATAACATTTTTCTCAAAGGATAAACCCTCTATTACATGTGAGAAGCTTCTTCTAAAGTTCACCTGGGTAAAAGCAAATGAGGCATGAATAGCCATTGGAGTACTTAATTAAATCTAGCATGCTTGCGCTTCCAATAGAGGGATATACATTTCTGATATTTTTGACAAATAACAATTATAATTATGAGACATTTTGCTTCTGCAGGCATGGTGTTTGTGAGAATCCATTTCAAGAAGTGGAGGATATTAAGAATCAGTCTGTTGTCTATGTTGGAGTAGATAATACACTTGCTGGACTTATATACTTCGAAGATCAGATTAGAGAAGATGCTCGCCATGTTGTTGAGTCTTTGTCCTGTCAGGGAATAAATGTGTACATGTTGTCTGGTGACAGAAAGAAAAATGCTGAGTATGTTGCTTCACTTGTTGGCATTCCAAAAGAGAAGGTAAGAAAACTTTAATTTTCCTCATATGCTAAAATAAAGGGTGAGAGTTTGCACCCCAAATTGTCTTGAACAACTACTGAATAGAATTTGCCACTTTCACTTGTTTGATATAAATCAAAAGGTGTTAGAACTTAGTTGGTTATTCACTATCCTACTAAAAAAAGGAAAAAAAGAAAAAAAAGGATGGCTTCTGCTTTGGAAGATTATGTCCAAATCATCTAATAATTTGATACTAGTTTTTCATATTTGAATCTTGTTTCTTGAAGTTTTTTGTAGTTCTTTCCATTAGGAAATTGTAATGACTGAGACATGAAACACTTGTGCCTCAAACTGTGCTTTTGCTTCAAGGAGACATGACAATGTGATGCCAGTCATAATTTACCTTGGGAATGCCTTTGCTTTAGACATATGCCAATTTAAAATTCATATAAGCATGCATGCTGTGAGCAGGAGATTTGTTACCACATGAATGCTAACACGCATATGTAGCTCAAAAATCCTTTTACAGAAACCAGCATCTCCACTAACCATGATGGAAGCATGAGATTCTTTATGTTTCATGTGTTATACATGCTTCATTTTTAAGCAACCACATTAGGAATTTAGGACACTTGAGCATCATGAGATGGAGATGCAAGCATTCAAATGTCAAACTATGGCTGTTTTAGTTTCAAGCATTCGAATACGAAACCAAAGACTGGAGGTTCCTGGAAGAGGATAAACTAAAAACCAACAGACCAGGCTTGAAGAACTGATCATATGGCTGTCTATTTGATTTTATAGGATGTTAAAAAACTGATAGTATGAATAATAAAACATCATGCATCCCTACTTGCTGATTTTGAAAACATGCTGTGGATGGCAGGTGCTTTCTGGAGTTAAGCCAGATGAAAAGAAGAAGTTCATCAGTGAACTTCAGAAGGATCAGAATATAGTAGCCATGGTTGGTGATGGAATAAATGATGCAGCTGCCTTGGCTGAGTCACATGTTGGAGTTGCCATGGGAGAAGGTGTTGGAGCTGCCAGTGAGGTATCCTCCATTGTGCTGATGGGCAACAGGTTGTCACAGGTAATTTGAAAGAAGTAGATAATCTTAAACCTTGGTTGTGAAGTAAATGTTGTCTCTTCTGCTTGTCCCAAAAGGAGAGAAGGGGGCAGTTTTATTTTTAAGCATAGACACATAGCGATATGGAACACAAGTGCTTTGCTTTGCCTTCTCTTATGATGCCCCGTCCATCCTCGTAGCTGCCAAAATTATAGCTTTGTCCTTGATGTAGTAGTTCTTCTGCATAACACTCCTTTTAATTATGATTCTCCTTTACCATATCAACTTTGAAATTCTGGACAGTTTTAAGTTTTTCTAATGCATATAAATGGTAGAAGACATACCAAAAGTTCCTTCTGATAGTCAAAATGAGAGGTTTAATTAGATAGTGATGGAGAATAAATGGAAGACTTGCAATATAATTATTATAGGAAGTTAGAGAAAGTTCTGTAATAATAGTGAATTCTTAGATAAACACCATATCCTTTGTACAGAGGAATTGGGGATGAGAAGAGGTAAGCAAGGGGCAGAGGAGTAGAGTTAAGGCAGGAGAAGAGATAGGGAGAGAAAGAGAGGAGAAAAACAACTGTAGGAAAGAAGTTTCAATTCTGAATAATAATTCAGCTATCCTTAAACATGATGATAGGTATCCTTGTGTATTCAAGTCCTAAATAAAATAGCAAATATAATAAAATACTAAACATAATAAAACCCCAAATACTCTTAAAGATTATAACAGCCTAAAATAAGTAGATTGTATAATTAAGATAGACTATAAAATAAAATATAGCCTCTAATTTTCCTGTTATATTTATTGTCATGGTGTGACAGCATTATATTGCAAATTTTCCAGTTATTCTCCATCAAATAGCCTCAAACAAAACATTCTCTTTTCTTAAGTCAGAGCTGTAAGACTTTTGTTACCATTTGAAATTTAACCCAGCATACAGTTTTTCATGGCTCTACCATCTGTATTTCCTATAGCCTACACATCTTTCATTCTCAAGCACTGTTGTAGTCACCAAGAGCTGACATGTGAACTCTTCATTTCTCTTTAATGCCTAAAGAAAGAATCTATGCCTGTGATTGAAATTCACATTACAGCACAGTTTTTTGTAGCTCTACTCCTCTACCATCCCTGTTTCAGATAGCCTTTGAATTTTTGGCTCTCAAGCACAACTGCAGTCACAGAGTTGTGACATGCGAATCCATAATTCTTATTTTACGCACAAAGAATGAAAATATGTGGTTGCAAGTGAAGCACATCTTTTCTTTTGTAATGTCAGAGTATCCTCCTGATGCTCACTGTTTATTGCATATTACTCTGCTAGAATTACAATTAAAGATATTTGCTCTAATGAAATATAGTTTCTTGGTTTTTCTCCCTAAATGAGCTGATGGGAGGGACAGAACGGGACAAACATAGTTTAAAATCACGACAGGGTGCAAAATAGCTGTTGTGGCTACTGTACATGTTGCCGATCATTTAGCAATTTTATAATAATTTGTGTATTTTTAATAATTTTGCTAAATTAACATCATGATAACACTTGCTCGTTGTTTAATCAAAATAACAAGATTCTTATCTAATAAAGGTGGTTGAAAACATTCAAAACTCAAATTAACATAAATTTCTATATATTAACAACACAAAAAATATTCGCTATGCACCTGGACTAATCTAGCAAATAAAAACCATAAATTCATATAACTATAAAGAATTTTGCTAAATACAATTTTTCAATAATGTTTACAAAATAAATGTAAAAGAGTTGAGATATTACATTGATTATTGAAACATAAGGTGATCTTCCCTTAAAAATAAAAACTCAAATTTTAAATTTTATTTATGTCCAAGACCATGATATCCTGGAAGAATTTGATATGTGTAAGTGGAAAAAGTAAAGAGAGTTGAAAAAGATATGATAAAATGAAAAAAAGAAAGTACATCAGAAGAACAGCGAGAGTAATGCCTAGCGAGGTTTCCGTCCTATATTATGAACTTTAAGGTGTATGAAGTTTAACTTGGGTTGATCTTCATTTAACTTAGGTTGATCTAAACCAAAAGCCAACCTCACCTAAAGCAAATTGTGTTTTGATATTGAGAGCCATTTCTGGATTAATGCCTAATTCTTAGAATATACTTAGAAACTACCTTGGCTTTCCAAGTGAAATTGGGCAAATAGAAACTGAATCTTGGGAATATGAGCCATATATGAAAGGAAAAATTACAAGTTATCAGACACATCTGGACCTTGCACCTTTTTATTGAGGCAATGTTGGGAAGTGGCATGATTTGACAATAGAAAGTGAGAAATGAAGATCATGAGCTTCATGCTCATTTAAGTTTATTACAAGTGGGAGTTCCAAGACATTAATTTCCAGGGAGACGTAAAATGGGGAGGATGGGAGCATCATGCTAAGTGAAAAGGTGATATAGATCTTGAGAAAGGATGCAGTAGCATTATAACATGAAAATATATTTACCATTTCAGTATATTGAAATAGAAAAGTTTTATTTTTGGACACAACTTCATGTTCTGATTGGTTGTGTTGTGTTCAGCTTAACAGCATGCAATCCAATTTTTGTGCCTTGCCTTGTCTCATATTAATTGACAGAATGAATGTCTCTGTTAGTTGCATGTCCTTGCCTGGTTCAGTCTGTATCCAACATTTGTTGGTCAACTATGCCATCTTGTGCTGGTGGACTACTTTACATGATATTACAATTTCAATCTTAGATCTCTTACAGCATTCTCAGATGACCCTGTAGGACTGAGAAGACTAGAAACAGCCTTAGCAGTAACTTCTTTACCTTGGTCTGGATCAAAGCAGTAGTCATGTGATCTATATTGAATTTCATCTTTTCTTTTCCATGCTATATTGTCTTCATGCACTGCTTTGACTAACCAATATTAGAATTTGATTTTCTAAGCTGATGCTGGAAAAGATTTTGACTTAGCTGGTCTGACCTCGGTATATATATAAGCCTATTGGTGCTGCTGTGTTATTGACTAGTATCATTTTTTTTGCAGGTGCTTGATGCACTGGAGCTGAGCAGGCTAACAATGAAAACTGTGAAGCAAAATCTTTGGTGGGCTTTTGCATATAACATCGTAAGTTTTGTTCTTTATCCAAGCAATGGCCATATGTTTCAGTACTAAAAATATATAATAATAGCAGTTCTGGGGGAAAGGGGCCATATGGCAGATCTTGGAAGCATGCACCTTGAAAGAGAGAACAGTAATTCTAAAGTTTATCAGTGTTGTATAAGTGTGCTGATTTCAGCCTAATAATTTAGTATGGTATAAAAAGCCAAGCAGTTGCATGTTTATGCCTGTTGCTGGTTGTTGTGATTATCACAGCCACACAGGGTCCAGGTTAGGGATTTTCAAGTTGCTTGTCTCTGTGAATGTGCTATTCAATCATGTCAGAGTTTTCTTTTTTCTTTTTATTTCCTTTCCTTTCAGTTTCTTTTTTTCCCACTGTTTTTGAATGAGTGTAAAAACAGTAGATATCCGCATCTGCATCGTTTCGGAATTAAACTTTCACCCCCACCTACTACGTACTATATATTTCTTTCTTATCCTGATCCCAGAATTCTACTCAGATGCAATTAAAAATCTTCTGTTGCTTTTCAAACTAAACTCCAAGACCTAGTTGACTAGTTCATACCTGCAAATATCTATTTGCTTGCTCTATTCGGTGTGATTGCATCTGTGGAATTCCTTGCTAACCTCTTAAAACTCCGCTGAAGCTCCTTTCCACTCACCAGGTTGAGGACAACATACTCTTTTGCTCAACTCTTTCTCAGCCTACTGTCTGCACACACCCTCACCTTTTCTTTTTTGCATTTTGATTCCTTCAAAATTATAGAATCAATTGATTGTGAGGTAAATTTATTTCCAAGGTCTTGTAGCTCAGATTGGCAATTTTTCCCATCATTAAACAAGCTTAGCAAATCTCTATGCATCTCCTATGACTTCAATAGGATCAAGCAGCTTTCACGTTGCTCTTCTTGAATGTTTTTTTCTGATGCTGCTTGTATACTACATGCAGGTAGGAATTCCGATTGCAGCTGGAGTGTTACTGCCAATAACCGGGACCATTCTGACACCGTCAATTGCTGGAGCCCTCATGGGTTTCAGTTCTATTGGAGTGATGATGAATTCATTGCTTCTGAGATTGAAATTCTCCTCCAAACAGAAAAAGGTCCACGGAGCATTTCCAGACCCCACGATTTATTCGGATTCTGTTCTCTTGGACCAGAAGGAGAAAATTAAACCACCTTGGTCAGATTCTCGATGGCGGTAGGCATGATAGAAGTGCAGAGACTCTAACCATGGTAATTCTTCATGCTTTACACGAGCATTGGCATTTTGAGTTGGTAGATTGCAATACTAGAAGAAGAAAGGAATTGGGAGAGATTATGACATTGTTTTTGGTGACCAAATGATGAAAAGATGTGAGAAAAGCAACTAGAAAATGTCCATTAATGTGAAACTTGAAAGATGAAGTTGAGCTGAATAGAAGCGCTTTCGGTGACATTGAAATGTTGCAGTGACAACGATACTTCTCCTGGGTTTAAAAGCTGCATCCTTCGATTTCCAGTAATGGCTCTTGGTCCAAACCGTCTGCAGTTACTTCCAACAGCTATGGAAATTGAAAACATTATATATATTTAACATATTTAAACAGCCAAATCATTCTTTCCCTTCTTTTTTTTTTGTTTTAATCTTTTATCGTCATCCTTATTATTGACTAACAACATCCTTAATCCTTTTTCATTATTTCTCTAATAAATTCAGCTCTTGGGGTTAAATTACATCATCGGATTTTTAAAAAGTAGTGTTTGATTATTATTCTAGATCAAAAGGGATGTAGATAGTGGAAATAAAAATGTGTTTGGTTAAAGAGATAGAGATATAAATAAGTCTATTTTGAAATAAATAATTTTAGAGTAAATTTATGTATTTTTAAAATATAAGGTTTAAACTATTTATTATATTTTATCCCTAAAATATTTATATAAAAAACATTTAATTTTTAAATTGTTAATTTAAGATATGTAATAATAAAAATTGTTATTATTATAATTTTAAAATCAATCTCAAGGGGTCGATTCACTGCAAAACTCAAATCTTGAATTGGATTGATTTAATTTAATGTAAAAATAAAAGTGGTTAATGTTATAGTTTTAAAACTTAATTTAGTAGTTGACTGGTGGTAAGGTTTAGGTTACAAATGGGGTTGGTTGTTAACCTGGGTCAATGTAAGAGAAAAAATAGTTATTATTATAATGTTAAAACCCGACTCGAGATAAGGTTCAAGTCACATGTTCAAGTTGACATGAGTCAATATAAAATAAAAGTAGTTATTATAATAGTTTTACAACTTGATTTGGGGATCAGTCTAGGACAATGCTCGGGTTACGGATTAGTAGGTCAATCGAAGTTAACTTAGGTTAATGAAAGTATAAAAGTTATTATTATTGTAATTTTAAAACCCGACTCAGAATCAATCAAGGCAAGACTTAGGTCAGGAGGTCAACACGGGTTGACCCGAGTCAATGTATGGATAAAATAGTTATTATCATAATTTTAAAACCTGATTCAAGAGTCGACCCGAGACATGATTTAGGTCACTGGTCAACCCGTCATTCAATCCTGGTTTTATAAGTATAGTTATTATAATATTATTAATTTCAATACTCAATGTAAATTAAAATAAAAAAAATAATACCTAATTATTTTTTAAAATATATAAGTTTAATAATAATACACTAAAGGATAAAATATATATTTTTTAATATTTTGTTTTGTCTAGTCTATCATAACCAAATAAAATATAAAAATAGTCATTTTATTTTGTATATTACTATTAAACATAATTTTATTTATCTCTATTTTTTTATAATATTTCTATATTTTTTTTTTCTTGGAATAATAATCAAACAGTATAGATAGCTTTGGTTGTGAATCCTCATCGAGGACAAAATAATACTTGAAAAGATAATAACGTGATAGTTTCCTGTAACATGCATTTTCTATATTAAAATAAGAGGCATTTTCTATATTTTCTATTTCATTTTCTGTAACATGCATTTTTTTTACTCTCTCATTTTCTCAAACAGTATCGATAGTTTTGGGAATTTTTCCAACGTTAGTTCTGTTTAAAATCTGGTGCTCGTTTTGAAACTGTCGAAAAGCCACTATGGATGGAGTAAATGAGAGAGTAACACTAACACCAAAGCAGTGTCGTATGAAAATCATCGAACTTAACAAGAACTGAATCAGGTAATCAATTCTTTTAGGGACACTTAAAAAAGGAATTTCTGCACCAAATCAGATTCACATCACTTTAATGGTAATTACAGGAGTCAATTCCAAATTCATCTCTCAGTATAGTAAAAAAATCAATTACGTTGAACACAGCAGAAACTATCAACACTACAAAATTTCCCAATTAAAGATCTCTGCGGGTTGGAGATCCTATCCAAAGAGCTGGACATGGTCAGGAAGATGATGAAGTATGTAAGAACGCATGGATGTATCTCACATCGAGAAATTGCCCTAACCATGTGTGAACCAGAGTGTTCAGCTTCCAATCAACAGCAGTGGCGTGGTATCAGAATTACAGCACTAGTATCAAGATCAACTGTCAAACCATGTAAGTCATGCCAACCTGCATGAGGTGCGAGTGGGGCACGCTCAAATTTGCGGTTCCTCTTCTACAGTTTTTTCTCAGAAAAGCATAGAAGTAGTTTATGACCAACTTCTTGATAAACCAGGAGTCTTTCCTTGCCCTAATGTCTCCATGGCCAAGAAGATATACAACCCCAGATTCTTTAGCCTTGTGAATAAAAGACAGTTCCCTTTCAAGACTCTGTTCTGCATCAGAAGCAGAATCTGAGGGATACCCTATCTTTGCCTCCTCAGATGTGCTTGCTTCAGAAATGGACTTGCTTGTGTCCTTGTACTCACCTAGTAGAGGCACGCCAAGCGAGTAGACACTTCCATTCGGAGCTATTAAAACTCTTGTACTAGAGTAATCGTCATCATAGTCTGTATCATCATCCCCATCACTCTCTAACGAACGTTCCTGGGCTTCCCGACGAATGAACTTCTCAAGGCTCTCAATTAACAGCTGTTCAAATGCCTGGTGATTCTCTTTACGAACATCCTTGTAGCCATACCTGTTTCAGCAATAAAATTAAAAGGGTGAGAAGGTAAAAAGAAAAACAGAACATTGATTAATACAAGAAGATTAATGCCCATGAAAATCCCACACTAAACAATCAAGAAAAAATGACAAGTAGCAATAAAATTATCATCATGAAAGTTGCCAGGTCATCTAACTGAAAGTCACATGTTTCCATGCATCAAACATCTTCCCACTTGCAAGAATCAAGCTCATTACCTCGCAATACAACGAAATATGTGGTAGCTTTTTGGGCAGACTCGTCGGAAAAGGAACCTTTCGCCCTGAGGCACTACTGGAACTGGAACATACTTTATACACACAAATATAATCATTGAATGGATAGCCGGAAGAGTGGTAAGAAAATGGCCAAAAATAGCTGGTATTCCTTTGACCAGTTCATTGTATATCAAACCAATGCCTGGGGCTCTAATTGTTCCAAGATTGGGTCCCAATTCACGCACCAAATCCATTGACAGTTTTTTCTTAACTTCAGTTTCATACTTGAGCTTGCTCCCGTAGTTCCAGACTAACATTACAAAAAACATAACTACAGCAAAGACCAGTATGATCCAACTTCCATCTCCCACACCTCCTAGAACTGATGAGAAGAAGACCAATTCTATTCCTAGGAAAATAACCAAAAAACTCAGGACAATAATTATGTTTATCTGCCATATGAGAAGCATAACAATCGTTACTAAAATTGTTGTTGTCATCATCACCCCCAGCTCAGCAATTCCTGTAATAACAAATTACCATAGGAATAATTAAACATTCACATTAATAAGTACAAATAAAAAGCATATAATTTGATACAAAACTTTGAAGTGACTAGACTCTTTCAACACAGAGCAGATTATTGCATCAACATGTTGCATAAACACCAAAATAATTGAAGCAAAACATGGGTTCACTATCTGCACAATGTTCAATGTAACAGTTTATAAATGGAATCGGCTGCTCAAGAATAGCAGTAGTGTAACAGCTTTTCAGCTAGGATGAAAGATAAGCCAAAGATAAATGGAAGAAGCTCAATAGTCAATTCATTTCCTAGATATTCACAGTATGATTCAGAAGTTATAAACTATCACCAAAACATTGACTAGCGATCAACAGTCACAACATTGTAACTGCCACATACCGTGCACAAGAAAAACCCAACCACTGAAACTTCAGCAAATAATCAACTACATGAGTAATATTAAGATACGATTCATTTCCTTGTGAAGCTTCCACTCCTGTCTCCCTGAAGTTTAAATTTTTCTTCAACCAAACTGATAGGCAGGAATTTATCCAAGGCAAAAGAACTATTTCATTTATTGATCGGGGACTTTCGAGTCAGTTTTTGAAGATTGTGAGAATCCAGGCTTAACATTACTTACTCATTTTTTTGCTTAGGGGGTGTTTGGGAATATGATAGCCATTGTTTTTCAAAGTGTTTTTTGCTTGTAAATGCATCAAAATAGTATTATTATTTTTTTAAAAGATCATTTTTAATACCAACACATCAAAACCATTTAAGAACACCAAAAAAAAAATTAATTTGAAGCAAATAAAACAATTTCAAATTTTTTCAAAAGCGCTTTTGAAACGCAAAAACAAACGGGCTCCGTTCCGAAAGAAGATACTCGAGTATCAGTGGACAAAAAAGTATTAGTTCCCAGGCAAAGATAGCAATTGGTATGGTATTCAACACAATGATTAGGAATTGAGTAGCAGGCCACAAACATTTAATTCAAATGATGACAAACAGTAAAACAGGGGGAAGAAACAGTAAAACAGGGGGGAAGAGACAGCTAATAAGAGATACAGAACTGCTGCATTGAAAGCTGGCTTATTACTTTTATCACAATTCAGGATGGGCAATCACAGTTATGAGAAACTTTGCTCAATGGTGCAAGCATACACAATTCATGTGAATACCAAGGGTAATATGTCAAAAGACTTGCTAAAAGTAGACACTTCAAGACAAAATATTTTTTGAAAAGTTGTACAATTCACCAGTTATGTTATATCTATGGAAGTAGAAACTGGAAGTTTGCACCAGCATTTCCATTTAGTGTTGGTGGAAGCATTATGACATGCCTTCATGGTCGTTAATTCCATCCAACTGATTCTTTTCCTTTTCTTTTCTGCTGAAGTAAAGGTGACAATACTTCATTTGGTGTTCACTGGGTTATATCTAGGACAGTGCTTAGTAGATACCTGGTGGGAATTGTCTAAGACATGCAGTAGCATGATTGCATGCCAGAAGGTTCCGCTCAAGTCTTTTTAAGTCCAGAGCATTTGAAGTGACAGGCATGCTGATGGTGAAATTAAAACTGGGACATTGTGTTATTGGACCTCTATGATCTCTACTTGCTAGAATGTAAGATATAAACACTTCCTATTTCTTTCATTGGTGGTGCTTTATTCTATACTCCTAGGTATCCTTCACTTTTTTTCTTCAACACATTCATTATGTCATTAAAAAGAATGGAAACAAAAAGCAAACTCAATAATTGATGAACAGTTGAGATCAGAATGCTAGGAAAAAATCCAACTCAAACTAGGAAACAAGTATTACCATATGCATTTCCTATCTCAGTAATGCTTGAGATAGAGCAGACGAGCACCAGGCAAACTACCAGCAAAAACCAGTTTATGACAGGAATATAAATTTGACCCATGAATTTCCGCGAGGTATGAATGATTTTAAGACGGGGGAAACAACCAAGCGCTGTTGATTGTTTTATACACGAAAATGTAGCAGTAGTCATAGCCCGGCTAGCAATTAATGCCGCTAAATTAGCAACGAGGAAGACAGGCCAGAAAAAACCACCTGCAAGACACACAGCAAAAATTGTTGCAACAGAAATGAAACTAACAGTTTCCAAATGTTAGACAGGACTAAATTCAACTTTATACCACAATAAATAATTTTTTTCCCAATACACGATGCAAAGTAAGAAGAACAAATGTCACAAGGCTGTGCAAGTTGCAGTTAGATTCTATTTTAAGAAATTACATTAGACTGTATCAATACAGATAAAAAGTGAAGCTTACTTGGTACTGAAGAATAGAAAGCATGCTCAGCCAGATCATCAGAGTAATGTTCCATTAGGTATGCAGCTTGACCCAAATAACCCAATAAAAGGCAAGGTAAAACGAGAAATACAAAGGTAAGCTGCAAATGATCACTATTAAATAAATCAGAATCGTAGCAATCATAAACTAACAAAGAATATAAAAACAGAAAGGCTTCATGACACTTGACATCAGAGAAACTTGAGATTCAACATCTGATACATTAAACAGGTATTTTCTTGCTTCTTTACCTGCACTGATCTCACAGAAAAGTAGCAAAGATCCGCAAACATTGCCTCAGATCCTTAAAAAAACAGCGAAGGAAGAAGCCATCAGCAGCAATCATAAAAGAGCAGTGCAGCTGCAAACATCACCTTCCAAGTTCATCATTTAATTAAGACTAGGACATTCTTTAAATTGGTGTGAATTATTTACAAGTTCCACATTACACAATGTGTGCCATTGATTGAGAACAATTGCTTTAAGAGAGCTCTGCTAAACAGCAAAAAACTTATATAGACAAAACTGGTATTGAAATTTATTCTGTCTTTGCTAGGAACATCTCAAGTCAAGATCTCTCAATCCCTGCCAGCACCAGATAACCATGCAAAGGCCCTATTTTTCTCATGAAGGCTACATTTGCTACTAATTTTCCAATCAAAGAGGACAATTCATTAAGAATTAAACTTCCTTTCTTTTTGTCAAATTTGGAATTGGAGGTATGGCCCATACCTCCCATGCAACAGTAGACATTATGTCATTCATATTATGCAAATTACTCCCCATCTCAACCTTTTCTTTTCTTTTTTAAATTAGAGAAAACCATACTAACATAAAAGGGATTTACAAAAGCTTGATGGAGAATAAATCATCCTCCAAAAAAGAAAGTAAATGGAAAAAAAAAAAAAACTAGCCCGATCCTGCTGAATATCAGCCAGGGAAAGTCCCTAAAAGAACCAGAAGCATGACACCATAAAGAAGAGAGGCAAAGTATCCTATCCCAAAAAAGAATTGTCTTAAATGTACTGGTTTTAAAAAATTCTAGCATTCTGATCCAACCTAGTACAGCATGGAACAACACATACACCACAAAACCATATCATCATACTATCTTTCTTCCTCCAGAAACAAAAGTGATTAACATGAAATCTGACACTATCACATGAAACCCAAGAATCCCCACCATTATAAACAATCTGCACCACATATCCTCACAAGTGGGCAATTTAAAAATAAGTTACTGTGATGCTCATCAATTTGTTGCCACAACATAAATATCGAGAGATAAGACCTTGTGAGGCCTTCCTATTTGCAACAAATCATCAACAACAAGGCCCTTACTTTAGAGACTTTAGAGGGTACCTTCCAAGAAACGGTGAGACAAAGAAGAGGGTAAAGAGTTAGCAAAATTGGGAAAATGACAAAGAAAAGACTTACACGAGAAAACACCAGACTTTCCAAAGAACATCATATGTGATCAGATCACTTGCCAAACAAAAGAATTTAGAATAGGAAGTAGAGAACCTCCAATTCTCTATCATTTAGATTCCTAAAGAAACTGAAATTCCAGTTTATATTATCCCCTTCCCCCTCCATTTAAAAAAAAATCACAAGAAATAGAAGCATTATGCAAACTGTATAGGTGATAAAAACATGGAAAAACAATAGAAAAGGGGAGTTTCGCCTAACCCTCCAAAACAAATCACCTCCATCTCTATTTTCATTGCCACCAGTTTCCTCTCCATACAAGTTACAAGCCATCTCCGGACCAAAGCAATGGCAATAGGAAGAAAGAATTCATTCCACAAAGCCCCATTCCTCTAGTTGAAATAGAAGTTCATCAAACCCTGTAATGAGGTAGATTTTTATAGTTCATAGATATTTAACCTTACTTTTTCTTTTTCCAGTTTACTTTAAGAAAAAGGTTTCTGGAGTAGTGGTACGTGCCATCAACTTCAAATAAGGTTATCATCTTAGAGGAAGTAAGCATTCCAAGCAAACCTGAGGAGCTAAGACAGTAAGACGGTTGCTATTAATCTCTTTCTTTCTCCTTCCTTGGTATATGTACAAGCCTGTCTCTTTATAGAAATTCCTTTCTTTATTTGTCAAAAGTATGCTGCTTAGTGAGGTTTGGGGATCTATCCTCTGTTTCTCAGTAGTTTAAGTGACTCCACTCTTTGGCAACATAACTCCACTCCATCATACTTTCAAGATTATTCCAAATGCAATCTCCATTCAACAAGAGAAATGGCAAGGCTATCCAGCACTCTCCTAAATTAGTTGATGAAAATTAACCCATCTGTATTGTCACTAACTCCCAAAAGATCACTCTTTTTAGGTCAATCAAATCCAGTTATCCTCTAACAACCACCATTTATCGATGAACTTTATAATTCCTGCTACATTAACCTAAATTCTTTCATGAGCTTCATACACCAATTATCCAACATTATTCAGCTTAGATGAACTTCATAACAGCTAGTGTGAGTATTATCCAACCACAAACAAGCAAATGATTTGTTGAACTAAATAGAGAGCCAACCAAATTTACATGTGGAATCAATAAGAACGTAGTACCACTAAACAAAAAAGGCAAGCACCATCGCATTCAAGCACCCAAAAATCCTACTTTAATGTGTTACCTGTTGCACATAGCAAGCAACCTCCAAGTGCACGCCAGCCCTTAGTTGAGTTCCTCTTGAAGAAGTAATAAATGTGAACAGGATTAAATGCCCTCAAGACACTGCTATCATATTTAACAAGGTTATAAATCCCAATGGCTGCAAGAGAACAAAACCATATGAATAAAGCAGGGCCTACAGCAAGTCCGACTTTACTGGTCCCAAACTTCTGTACACTGAATAAAATTACAAGAAAAGCAACCGAAATCATCACCACTTGCTCTGCACAAAACAAAACAAAATAATTAACTCAATATTATAGCTAGTTTTCCACAACAAAAAGAATACAAAAGGCAAGGACATTTAAATTTGCCAGTGTAGTAGAAGACCTGCAAGGTTTGCTAATTTGATTGCAGTCAAACTAATTTCAAAAAGGAAGTATTTTCAATCATTTTCCAAAACCTGGAACATGCAAGAAATTTCTTTCGTTTTTTTTTGGAAGTGAGGAGGGGGGCTAGGCGTAAACTGTTGCCCAACAAAATTCATCCACGGTGTAAATTCAAATTGATGATCTATTAGGAAAGTTCATCCATGCCCAAACTGAACCAGTGTCTTGATTCATGCCAAGCTGAGCACTACAATCATTAAGTTGCAGAGGGCATTAGTATAGAGAAAAACTCATTCTCCTAGTTGCTACTAGGTACTAAGACAAGTGCAAAATTCGGTGTATAAATCAGCTCCAGTAGTATTGAGCGCTTTCTGAACCATATAACCAGCAACTGATCTCGCACAATTTTGCTATGTAAACTATCCACACAACAACAGCTTATTCCTGCACCATCTTTTGATGCTGGGTTGGCATGTATTCCAAAGACATTCTATGTTCGTATAATTTACAAAATGACCAAAAAAAATCTTCTTCCCAGTCTACTTTTTCTGGCATTCAAACACTAAATATACAACCCAAGCTTCTATCATTCAATGGACAATCTGATTACAAACCCCACCTAGGATTACCCTATCTTAGATCTATAAATTACACAACAAACAAGTTTTTAGGTTATCAAAGTTACGATTATTTATTAATTAATTAATTTGACAGCGGTCCAGGTTACAATAACCTGCTGTCCAGATCCAGAACCCAACTTCCAAAACAAAAGAAAGAAGGAAAGGAAATGATTTGATCCGAATGTCCGGTCATGAAAAGAATAATTCATGAATAAAAAGTTAGGAAGAAACCCTATCTCTAATGAAAAAAAATTGGTTAACAGAATGTTAGATCACCTTGCTTAATTGAAGCCACTCCAACCTTTAGGCCACCAACAGCAGACATTACTGCATTAAGACAGACAAAGATACCTGGGTAAATCACAAGGTACTAGCTACTAGGAACCAAAGAAAAATACAGCAAACATGGTCTACAAAAAAAAAAAAGCAGTACATAAAAAAATCTAAAATAGCTTTTTTGCTCATATAAACCATGACTTAATTATAATAAACTCCAAAAACAGACCTGACATAGCAGGGGTAACAACCCCATCAGCAATCAACATAGAAGTACCAGCAAGCACTAGCATGAGAAGCATTCTTTTGAGATGGGGTGATGTCTCAAGTCTCTCCTTTATTTTCAAGGATCTCTCAAGTTCTGCTGAGGGCACCTTGAGCCTGAAGCTAGATATACGAGCATCGGAAGGAAGCTGATTAGGGAGAAGATTGACCTTAGCATGGCGACAAATCAAAGAGTACAGCGCAAAAGTGCCACCTGCAATGCAGTAAATATAACATGCAGTACAGTGGTTACAAGCCATAATCAGTAACTAACTAGAGAGGCAAGCAATAATAACTAATAACCAGTACCTTCGCCGTCATCATTGGCCCAAAGAACAACAAGTACATACTTAACAAGGGGAATCAATATCAAAGTATACAAAACCAAAGACAATGCACCGATGACATCTTCTTCCCCATTAACAGGTGCTTTGTTAAACATAACATGGAAGGTATACAAAGGACTTGTCCCAACATCACCAAATACAACTCCCAGCGTTTGAAATGCAAGTATTATTCTCCTTCCCACGCCCAATTCCTGCCACGCATTTTCCATTTCCAGATCAATTTTTTTTTCTTTTTTCACTTGTCAAATTCAATCAAAGGATAAATAAACAAAATGTTTTCACTTTCACCTCGTAGAAGTAGTCGTTGCGGTGGGCGCTGGGGATCTCTAGGGCTTCGACATCGAAGGAGTCGATGCGGGGACCAGTTCGGATCAGCCGCTGCTCGGCCGTGTCCTCCTCGTCTTCCTCCTCGGAGTCTAATCCACCACCGCGCCGCAGTCGACTATGTTCGTCGTCGTCGTCGTCCATCAGTGAATCATCCTCGTCGTCGTCGTCGTCTTGAAACACCCACCGTGACTCCACCGAGTCCATCGACGCTAGTCGACTCTCGGATCTGCCAATGCCGTTCTCGTCTGCCATTACAATTTGGATTCTGCTAAGGTTTCAGAATCCGATCGATTGAGTGAGGAATATTTTGGTCTGTGCGTCTTTTTTGTTTTCTAGTTTTTTTCTCTTTCTTTTTTTCCGATGGTTTTTCTATATCGCCCGAGGATCCATCAGTCGGTTTGAATTAAAATCTGGTCATCCGGGTCAAAATGGACCCTAATGAATCCAAGCGATCTAATCTGGCATGAGTTTTCCTACACGTGATGTAAAATTTGCATAAGATAACCCATTTCTTAGAAAAATAGCATAAAATATTTAAGATAAATAATATTAGATTGTTAAATAGCATAAAATTTTTTAGTTGAAAAAATTAAAATTCATAAAGTAAAAATCTTTAAATAAAAAAAAATAATTAAAAAAACAGGAATGAAATTTGACAAAAACTCTTGTATTTTTTCTTGTTTTAGTTACACAAAATAAATATAAAATATTTTAGATAAAAATGTCATATTGCTAAATATTTTATAAGAGTGGCAGAGAACCCATGACCTGTCGTTTTTCTTATTTTAGTTGAAAAATATAACAGTTCAAAAGATAAACAGTAACATTTGAAATTTGACAATAATACTTGTATTTTCTTTTTATTTTTAAAAA
>Ga0307517_10005696_pt1 | contig 18660 bp, 19 predicted proteins | sample 23_EM_MG_FD_194515 | JGI IMG/M metagenome (GOLD analysis project Ga0307517, IMG submission 194515) | Populus trichocarpa ectomycorrhiza microbial communities from riparian zone in the Pacific Northwest, United States - 23_EM | ecosystem: Host-associated > Plants > Roots > Unclassified | place... | reverse complement strand
TTGAACTTGTGTTTGAGGAAGTTGACCGTCGCGACGGCATAAACGAAAAAGCCCGCCGCCCTTCGACACAGCGAGTCGAGTTGTCCATCCGTCGGCCAACCCTCGCGTTGGCGTGCGAGTTTGAACAGTTCGTGTCTGAAAAACCGCCGGATGTCGTTGTCTACTATCCGAAGCTCTACATCGTGCAGGACGAAAACGTCCGTCGCGTCCCTCAGCAGCGGGCCACGGAATCCAGACGTGATGTGCCTCTCCGGTCGACTCGTGATGAAGAACCTGATTCCGGGAATATCTGAAACCGACTGTCCAAGCACGAGGAGGATCGCAGATTCCGGGTCTTCATCCCTGCATTCGTCCAGGGCGTCGAGAACGATCACAGTCGAAATCCTCGCCGACAGGAGAGGTTCGACAATCAACCTCTGCATCTGACTCTGAAGCGATTCATGCACGACGTCCGCATTGGATCGGAGGATAGGGATAAGCGAGGATCGGAAGGTTGGGTACTTTTGTGCAAGCTGAAAGGCCAGTGAGGGGAAGATGAGCCGGAGGTCGCTGTGATCCTCGACGCCTCTCGAACAGAAGAACGATGCCCCTAAGCGTCCGCCGGCGAACAGCCTTTCTGCGATGGTTTGGGCGATGGTCGATTTTCCTGTTCCAGCGAGTCCGTTCAGCCAGAAGATGGGAGGTTTCTTGGAATCCTCGGTGGCCCATCCCTCGATCTCGATCAAGACGGTCTCTCGGGTTCCCTTCAGGCAACCTGTGCGATTCCCGTGCCGATATTCCACCCCATGCGCGCGACGGCAACCGTTCAAGACCGACCATTCGGCTTTGAAACATGCGGATTAGCCTCCTTAGTTTTCGTTAGAAAGGTCTCTGACCTTCGTCCTGCCGGGTCGTCAGTCGCGCCCGCAAAGAAACCATTCCAGTGACTCACAATCAATTTAATATTTTGATCGTATGTAGTCTGTTGCTGTACCGTCTATCGCGGCTGCTTCAGCCCATGTTTGTAGGAACAGTGTGAAATCACCACTCACTTGATAGTCGAGAATTGCATCTCGGATATCATCCATGAGCTCGGACACGACCTGTGTATCCTCTTCATTTGTTGCGTTACCCGCGATCTCGATGCGGGCCGATATGTCTCTGAGCTTGCGTTCGATTCGATTGAGGACGCTGGAACGGATTCAGCCAAGGGTTGAGTGAGGAGGTGGCGAGATAACCGACGAGAGTGAGACGTCGCGTCGCGTCGATTCCTGCTCGTCGACCGCGTCCTCATTGTTCTTCCCTAACCCTAGCCGATGCAACCTCTCCAAGACGATGTCAATCTTTTCCTTCGTTACAGGTGACTTCTATTGACCGGTCAGGCGGATAGTTCGTCAAATAGAGAGAATCGCACCTCATGCCGCTTCGAGAGCGTGTCAATGGAATACTTGTACCACCAGCCATTTCGTCAACCCCACGGTCAAGGACATCGATGAGCAGCCTTACACTCAGTTTCCGGATTTGATCAGGTATCGATTGTTCTCGTGATGTCTGTTTCATAAGTGTTAACTTTGGTTCGCGTGCGGCACGGTTTCCGTTCACCGGTTGTCCAGGACCAGAGTGGAATCCGGTGCGCCCGCTCGAGCTGGAAGCCCCTTGAAGGGAGATGGACATGAGATTCTTGCTTGCTGTAGAAAGCGATCTCGGAGGAGGAAGGATGGTGGTTGTAGGATGTAGACGCCGAGGCGGCCGTGGGGCTTCCATCACGGCGTCAGAGTCAGGGCCATTTTGTGAGTACAGCAGTCAGACTGCTATGAGCTCCCGAATGACCACACAGAGAAGCCTCATCTGTGAGATTAGGGTGACGCGAGAGGCGACGGTGGGAGCGATACAGAAAGCATGATTAACGCGGTCCACTCAGCCGGAGTTCCGTGCCAAATATTGCCCTTGTTCCAGTTATTCTGGTATTTAAACAAGTAAGAATAAATCTACAAACGAGTCCATAGAACCACGATTACGAGGACTGTTCAGCCCCAAACATCCGAAAGACAGACTGCAACTTTAGGTGCATCTCGTCCCACTCCCCTTCCACCGTCGAAAGCGCCGTAATAGCTCCCCCTGCTCCTACTCTCCATTCTTCCTTATCTGAATCTGCAGCGCCAGAACCGTCGTCATATTTAAAGCAGCTGCGGATCGTGACAGCCCAATCGCCGGCCCCACTGACGCACCAATACCCGAAAGTACCGGAGTATACGCTCCTATCAGAATCCTCCAGAGTTCGGAGAATCTCGACACTGCGTCTCTTGGGGGCTCCGGTCATACTACCTAAAACGCACTCACGAGTTAACATACAATCGAGGAAGAAAGCGGAAGGGGATTCACCTGGTGGAAGACTGTTTCCGAGAAGATCCCACCCCAATCCCCACTCCGCCTCAGAACTGTGAATCGTCCGAGGCAGAGTGCCTTCGATAACACTAACGAGTTGCCAGACCGTTTCATATTCCTCCACTCCACAAAATTTCTTCACCACCACATTCTCGCCCACGACCCCATGCAGATCGTGGGTGATGAGATCAACGATCATGAGGTTCTCGGCTACGAACTAAGTGAGTGCTCAGTCGGCTGCACAACTTCCCGAAGTACATACCAACTTCCTTAGGGCTTCCTATCAGAGCATCCTCCGCGACAGCTCGCGTGATCCCCGGTGCCTTCTTGACTGTCCCCTTGATGGGACGAAGTTGATAGACTGGATTGGATGAGCGGGAGAAGGAGAGGAACCGTTCTGGCGAAGATGCGATGAGTGTGGTTGGGTGGAGTCGAAGATAGGCAGAATGCGGAGCAGGGTTCGCCTTTCGGAGGTCACGGAAGAGTCTCCAAGACGAGGAGGAATCGCTCTGAAGGCGAGGGAGCGAGATGTGACTGAGAGCTGTGAGACATAGCTCGTACGATTCCCCAGCGAAGAGTTTCTCCTTGGCAAGACTGATGCGTGATTTATATAAGGATTCCTTCGGGGTAGTAATTGTTGGTGCCGGTTTTGTTGGAGCGGCGTCCGTTACACCACGAGACGCACCCTCCTTCAGGGAAGCGACGGTACGCGACACCCAGGCGTCGTCGTTCGGCAATAATGACTGGACGTAGACGTTCTTCGTCATAGAATCCACCACAATGGACCGTTCGACGAAGACCATGTTCAGATCTGGATGCTTTCGCCCTGTCCAGCGGCGCTGACCCAAAACGTTGAGCTTCTCTACACCAATCTCGTAACTCAGAAACCCAACAAGCCCTCCCCAAAAGGGAACATCTGGAGAGCCAGTGAAACCGCGTTTCTGACGCATGAAGGACTTCATCCAGGACCAGACATCGTTGGTACCGAGTTGCTCTTTTCGAATGCTGTCGCCCATTTTGACGGTGACGAACGAGTCACGACAGTGGTAAATGAACTGCGGAGAAGACGACAACAATGAACCGATGATGGTAAAACGACCGGGCTTTGCGGCAGAATCGAGGACGACGAATGGGGATGATTCATCCTTGACACCGAGAAGCTCACAGATTTCTGGTGTCGAGAAGTGTGGGAGGTGAAAGACTGCAGTTGTGACGGTTCGTGGAATGACCACTCGTGAATTTGGAGCGGAGGCGTCCTGGATCGAGAGCGGGGGCCAGGACAGTCCGAAGGTGGAATGCTGAGTCCGGCCCCAAGGCTTTATGTCCCTAGCCGCGTTCCGTGTCTTCGCAAACGACCAAAAATTGTGGATGACCTGCTTTCCCCCTCCGATGGTTCGTACCGACTCAGGATGATACTGAACTGCCCACAACGGTTTCGTGATGTGACGAACGCCCATGACAACTCTTCCGTTCTCCGACCCGTCGTCCGCCCACGCCAACTCTTTAAGGTCCGGACAGCCGGAAATGTCGACATGAAGGGAATGGTATCGAACCGCCTCGATGGAGCCAACGTCCTTGAACAGGTCTTTGGCGGTGTGGTGTATCTTGGAAATGAGACCATGTTTCACGACTGACAGCTGTTTAACCCGGGCTCCATACTCGAGGCAAAGGCTCTGGAGACCAAGACAGACACCGAATGTTGGAGGAAGCAATCCATCCGGCAGCTTCCAGAGATCCTTGATGACTCCAATATCCTGCGGATTTTCCGGCGAACCTGGACCCGGACCAACGATCACCGCGGCGAAATGAGGGAGGTGCGGGATGAGTCGTTGAATTGTGAACTGGTCGTTCTTGACAATGTGTATTTCGCAGCCCGGGATGGACGCTCTGCATAAAGCCGCGATGCTGCGGTCACATGAGCTTCTTGCGGTAATAGCCGTTCCGAGACAACTCACTTGAATGTGAATGAATCGTAAGAGTCTATGAACAGGATTTTTGGAGAAGACATCCCTAGGTAAGGGAGAAGAGGTGAAGGTGGCGGAAAGAGAAGGGGTGAGACCCGGGGCTAGGAGCGGACCCCATCCTGTGGGAGCAGACCAGAGTGTTTTCGCTTTTTTACGGACCCCTGCTGAACTTTGATCGAGATCATTGATGTCCGTCACCGATTCCATCTCCGTTGACGACTTCAACCCATGGTAATGTTGATACCAACGGAAGACCTCCGTTCCGCTCTGTGCAAAGCTGAAGACACCATGCGTCCCCCTGCTCGCGAATTCGCAACTGTCTTCGTCCTCCGTTCCGCTCGTATCAAGGCTACTATCGGAAGTCGTCACAACCCTCACTGAAGCAGTATCTTCGGCGGGCGGACTCGCCCCAAACCTGGTTCACTACGTCTTCATCCCGATACCCACGATCATCCGGGGGAACGCTTCCTCCGCCATCCCGAATCAAGTACTTGAGAAACTCTTGTTCGCCCTTCGTATCCTCCTTGAGGTATGGTGGCGGATCATCGATTTCCAGACTTGGGGAAACGCGCGAAGTCGCGGTGCAGTGTTTACTCCGACTCCTACGTGGCCCTACCACCGACGAAGGTTCCGAACCAGATCCTCGCCGCGAAAAAAACATCGTGAGACTTGCTCTCTATGCCCGCTCCCTCCAACTCTTCCCCATCTTCGGCCAAACCGCGTTAGGCGTATCTACACAAAAGGGGTGGTCAAACGGGGAAACCGTCGTTGGAGCACCCGGAGTCATGGTGGTTGTCGTCGTGAAAGCGATTGGTGACGATGTGTGTCTGAGGAGGGGGCGATACGACACGTAAGCGACCTCGAGGACCTCCTGCACCTCAGTACATCTGCCCAAGCTTCCGTTGCAGAGGGACCCTCCAAAGGCACCCCATACGCCACAAAACGTACAGAATCCTGGCTACGCGCGAGTTCCTCCCAGCTTCATATCGCCATGAATTCCCCGGAGAAATTGTGATCATCTACTTCATCTACTTCCACAAGTCCACGTACAATGTCCCCGTCTATTTGGAGGCTGTCAGCATTCACAGCAAAATCCGAACGCCCCCTCGCCGGACCTAATCTCGCCCAAATCCGTGGCTTGGGACTTCGACGCAGTCTCTATAGCACGCGTTTCAACACTCCAGAACTGACTTTAGTTTCCCCTCGTCTGGACGATCGAACCATCCAGAGCCTAGATCCATAACGACTGAACGTTGGGGCCTGACGAAGGGACGCCGGACTCCATTAGCTCTGGGCTCGAAAGGGGATGTTGACGGAACAATTGGTGTGGGAAACTTTCGCGTGGGTCTGGTCGCGGCGGGCTTGGGTGACAACCGCCGTATACAATGTGAGTAGCCCGCCACAAACTTGACTCCAGCAGATATATAACTCGTACGCGTTTGGCCAACAGAATCGAGTGCAAAAATAGCTAATCTCAACCTATCACGCGACTTACGATCCGTACCTACGCATCGAGCTCCAGAAACGATCATATCTCTTCACCGTACGAGAAAAATAATCAAAGGTGGACAAGGGAGGAGAAAGCCAATGGCACCACCAACGACGCGATTGGCCCAAAAGCGTCGCTGGGCACGGCTTCGCGAGTGAGGTCGTCAGTGCGGACGGAAACTCTGGGTTCATAGTCAGGGATCAGGTCGATCCCTGTCAAAGAGTCGTTCAGCAACGGTCAAGGAGCCGCATGTGCCGACCAGAACTACCGCTCGTCGACAAGAGGGTATTTCATCGAACGGAGTGGAATTGGTATCGTGGCCGTGACTGCGGCCTCTCGCTAGACCGGCAAGCTGGAAGCTGGCTAAAGGGACTTCATCAACGGAGGAATCACGGGCGTGGGGATACACGCGATGAAGTTTGCCAAGGTACTCGTGTGCAAGGCACATGAAAGCGCTTTAGGAGAGAATAAGGAGTTTCTGAAAGGCTGGTATCGATGAGGTGAGCATATACTGGCCCAACCCGAATGTTGTATCTCGCTGACTGGAGTCCAGTTCTACGAATGCGCCGATCCACGAAGCATTAGTCAAGAAGCCTTCTTCATCGGAACTCGACAGCTTCCTTGGGGCGGTCGGACACGCGTATGGCCTGTTATTCGTGCACAGCGGGGCGTATCCTCACCCCAAGAACATGAGTAACGCTGCGAGGGTGATCACGAATGGTAGGTCACATCAACCCTTAACGTTTGTTCTCTGAACTAAATCTTCTTTGTGTAGGCGGGACTGGCCAGCATATTGAGTCGATTCCATGTACAAGTTTGACGACGTGCCGAGTCAGTACATATGACTAGACTAGAGAAGCGCAGACTGTGTTGGCACAAACCTTGCTTGCGTCCCCCCCAAAAAAGGACTTGTCACCAAACTCCCACAGTTAGTCTGATTGTCTCCCGTCTGAAGCTCTTGTCCACCGTAATGGCGCGCAGGAGAGGGATGACCTTTTTTGACAGATCATACTAGGGTAAAGTCGTCGTAGGGGTTGCTTAGACCTTTTTCTGTTCGGCGGAATTTTGTATGCGGTATAGGGAGTAGTCGATTTGGTGATGATACCCTTGTGTTCTCATTTTTCGGTTGAAAATTCCCGGGACTGAAAGTCCTGGGTCTTGTAGTTTTTTCATTTTCCCGGGACTGAAAGTCCTGGGTCTTGTCGTTTTTTCATTTGCTTCCGTCCTGCAAAAACCGTAAAGTTTGTCGCAGTCACGCGTCTGGTTCCCACGGTCATCACGTGTTGCACTTTTCATCTTCCCTCTGTGTATCTGTTTGCTTCGGACTTCACACTCGCAATACTCTATTATTATTGGACATCAACATATCCTGCTGTACTGGCACCAGACTGGCAGATCCACCCCGTCTCACTGTCGTTTCATTGCCACCCAACCACGATTGGAGCTGAAGTTAAGGTGAGACCTCAGTCTCCCCCAACACGACCACTCGCTGCCCAAATTGGGGTGACGGCGAGGTGATGGCAGAATCCCTCGTTCAGTATGAGTCCGAGACTACCAACTCAAACCTGCTTGCCCCCCAACCCTCCTTCACTCGTCGTCAAGTCTTTTCTTCCCGTTCAATAATGTAGAAGGTTTCCACTGTCTGTAGTAGTTCACGGTTTTCATGTACTGTTTAGTTTTATTTTTGAATTTACAGCCGTTTGCAATTCGATAGCGCGTTTTTCCAAAAACGCGCATAGGATTCTTTGTTTACGTGCGGGGCTCGGCCTCACCGATATGCTCCACAGCCTGTCACTTTGGGAAATCGTGGCGCCCACAAACCGGGCTTAAGGGAACTGAATGAGAGGGAGTGGTAGATACAGCCCTCCCGAGTACGAGACAATCGACTTTATTTATTCGGATGAAGATAGACCCACGTCTCGAAAGTGTCCGAGATATCGTGGACTCATCCACCGAGATGCCGCGGTTCGCAAAAGATTTCCCGAGGCAGCAGGCTGTGGAGCATGCCGGTGGAGCCCAACTCCGCACGTAAACAGAAAATCCTGAGTGTATTTTTTCAAAAACGCGCTATCGAATTGCAAACGGCTGTAGCTGTGTCCCCTGGTCATTCAATGACCCTCAGTCCCGGGCTCTGCCGCTTGTCGGCCCTATGCCATGTCTCCGAAAGCCCGATCCGTCTGACATGTTGTCACCCGGTGCCACTTCCGCTGTCCGAAGTCACGTCTCCATCCAAACCCCCACCCCGCTCAACCTCTCGAGGCAGGTCGCGGTTCCGTGAGCCCTCCCACCGGAGAAAATGCTTCGGTATTCCTCGTGGTGCCAGGTTCCTCGCGACGCAGACAACCAGGATACCCCAAACTGTGATTTAGAGGGTCATTCGAAAGTGCGCCGTTGGAATTCCGGCTGGATGGTTATCAAGGCAGGAGATTATGTTATGATTTGTCCTGAGCGCGTTATGACGCACGATAACACCGGCCCCGTCATCTCGATGTACGTCCCTGCCGCCGTGTCATGCGCATTTCGGGGGCATACACATTTGCTGACCAAAGGCCTCTACCCATCGTGATGAAAAACTAGATTCAGCGGACTCAGTGCTACGAAAGTTTACAACACCAGACACCCCGTCTTCACGCCGGACCATGACGTTCGAAACAAACTGCCCAACCTCGCGATGTATGCATCGATAGGGCGGTTCGCTCGGAAGCACGGGATTGATTTCTACCCCGCCCGAGCTGGCATCGGCCACCAAGTTCTTGTTGAAGAGGGTTACGCTTTTACCTACACCCCTACTATAACTAGCGATAGTCACAGCAACACGTACGGTGGAATTGGTGGCGTTAGTACTGACGGACATCCCCCTAACGCATACATGTGATCTGTTTTGTGCCTACGCCACCCAGGGGTCAACTGCATGGTGATAAGTATCGTGTAACACGCGCTATCGCAGCGGGTACTAAGTACAAACAACCAAGCTACCTACAACACCGGAATGTAGTCAACTCTCGAAGAGTCGGAGGGGGAGGAAAAAATAAGTGAATTATGAGAGACCACCACAGACCAAGAATAGTCTGAATTGAGTTACGCGGGACCTCGCCAAACATAAACTCGGCACTCGGCCAGAAGAATATGAAGTGAACGAGACCAAAACAATGCCACGCGCCGCGAATTGCACTAAAGGGCGCCATCCTCACCGGCAGCCAGGACGCACCAACACACCAAAACCCTCCTCGTACAGGAATAGGGCGTATCACTCAACACGACGATAGCGTCGCCGCCAAGTTCAACGGAAAACACGCCAAGACTTTGCAGTCTCGCCATCGTGATACATCATCCAATATCACCTCCAGAACGATGCGTTCCCTGCGATAGAGAGGGTGGGAGGTGGCCGACAAACGCCGAGAGGGTAGGCACCCAAAGTCCGTGACGCGCTTTCAAGGAGAGGCCCCATCCTCCGTCAAGGCTGCCCCTGACATCTTTGGAATCAAAACCGGGCCTTCATCCTTTTGCTGATACGTCGACTGAGGTGCGTTTGACACCCGCAACTGCTGGGAGCTATCGAAGGGACTTGGGCATACTCAGACCTTCCCGCTCGTGAAGTAGATTCGGGCCGTCGGAGACGAGCCTTGGTCTGTGCGGAACGAGCATCGCGGCATTCGGCCTGTGGTGGTTGGAGAAGAAGGGAGAAAGATCTAGCCGGCCATCTTATAGCATCCGACGACCGGTCGTTGCCGGACCACCTCCAAGCCCCAGAGACCTCGGGTGTTTCGTTTGCAAGCTTATCATCAGTGATCAAGATTTCGAGCTTCAAGCATACACGATTACAATCGACTATCCACGTCTACCGAGGGAACAGCTTCTCATCAGGACCGAACCCCAAACCCCAGTTACACCTAGAGTCTCTTCCCTCGAGATGGCGTTCTGATAGGAGGCCTGAGCATGAGCAGTACCGCTCCAATCTTCACCGACGGGGGATCCAGACTTGTTCTCACTGCCATAGTAGAACCTACCACACGAGCGAGAACAAGGTCAGCAAACTCTTGATCTAGAGGAAAGGGAGAGAAAACCGTACCTGAATCTCTCCTTCTCGTAGGACCTCGCAGCGTACGCCTCATAGACCATTTTACAACCCCAAATTCGTTCCCGAATATGTTCATCTGAACTGCCAGGAGGTCCAACGCGGTCGTACTGGATCGCAGAACAAAAATTTCAGGTTTGGTCCAGAGACTGAGTTATCACGCGCACGGTGACCGGTGAGACGGCCGCGGTCAAGCCCCCCGGGAGAACGGTTCGAGGCGTGAATACGAGTCGCTGGGGGCCAATTGAAGAGAACATTCTTATGCGTGCTCTGATGCACCCCGGGCACGGTTGTCCCATAGCGTCTAACGTGTCACCCCACCGTGATCTTGCAGGGGGGACGAGTTACCGAACCGTGCCTAGTGGGTTTGTCATTTTCACTTGGGCCGAGGAGGAAAGTACTATTTGGGTGGAGGCATCCCGGGGAGGTATGTAGAACCCACCATGGATACGACGAACTGTATCCGATTCGAAAATAAGCGACAAGTTCATATTTCCGGTAGAGGTAACGTGATTGGGGCTATTGAGGAACCAATGTAAGCACACGAAACGTGTCTACCGAGATACCCACCATAAAGAAGAAATTAATAACACTCTTCAGTCGTACAGCCACCCGCCATCTCCTCGCGACGACCTCAGGCAGGGGGGTGGTCGATAGTCGGGCCGGCGGCAGAGCGGATGCAAACACGCTCCGAGGGTGCGTGTGTCAATATCGGTCCGAAGTTTCGAAAGAACGTTTCCTGGACGAGTGGATGGGTCGAGACCGAAGTTGTTGATGTGGGTCACTGAGTGAATGGACTCGCTTTGGCTCACAACGAGGCCGAGGACGACCGTCGAAGTGGGTGGGTGGGTTGAAAGGCGAGGTGTGTGGTTAGATACCTAGTATTTGGAGATAAGTTGAGCCATTGGATAGATTGAAACGATAACTCACGCATACCAACCTCATCTTCTCCCTGTGTGTCCGGTGCCAACTTCACGATCATCCATGACAAACATCCTGGCGAATACCAACTCGAATCACGCACATGCGTTCGATCTGAAGGCGATCCGATGCGTCACAAGGGAGTCGGGGGAGGGTCGGACGCGTGGCGTGAACGTGTATGTCAGGGGGTAGTAAAAATATATGCCTCTGCCGTGTTATGAGCGGTCGTGAACGTGGTTGGTTACGGAAAGCGTCGATGACGATGGGAGACGGAGGGAAACATATCAGTTGGGCGCTCGGTCCGAACCCAACGTCAATCGGAAGGATGTGGGTCGAACGACCGTTGGAGGCGGATATCCGACCGTCCTCGTGAGTGTTCCTCGTTGTCGCAGCCACTTCTTTTCTTTCCCTCTAGCGCACGGGCACCATCTCAACCCAGGACGTGTGAACAGCCGATCAGGCTAAATATCACCTCCCTTTCTTCCGAACCTTGATCTTTCCTCAAAGCCCTCAGGCCGCCATCTCTCAAAAATATCTCTCGTCTTGTCTACAGGGCATCCGATAAAGAACAGTCAAGAATTCGCATTCTACCTTCGACTGCATGGGTTCCTGAGCCCTGGATACAATAGCGGGGTGGGCTGTGAGCCCAAGCACTGCAATCCATTCGGTAATTTCCAAATCGTACATGCGGGGTCGGACTCGGTCGTGGAATGAGGTGGTGTGTGGGGGGGATCACAGGACCTGTTGTACATGCACGGAATATATATAACTTACGAAGAGTCCTCGGTCGACGGTACAACCTGTCACAACTAGCACATTTGTACCCGCCCACACGGGGTGCCAATAGGATCCATCTCAAAGGTGTCGCGAATACTTGATAGCTCCACACTAGATGAAAAGGGGCGGGCGAACTGTGGGCTACTGAAATGTGACATTTGCCACTCTTGCGCTCCCTCTGGATCCGCGGACTTTCTCAGCGAGAGCGCAAACCGCAGAGTCAAGATGGGGCTGAAGCTGGGAGGCAGACGCGAAGATCAGTCATTCGCTGAAAGGAACAGATGCGTAGGGCAACGTACAGTCCGTATGCGCTTTGTTTGAGGGAAGAGGCATCAGTACTAGGTGGCGACCTTTCAAGCTGATCGCACACTCACAGAAGCGAAAGCTGTGGCCCCTGTGGCGATCGCGGATGATCATTACGAGACGAAGAGGGAAGAGAAAATGAGGGGGGGGGGGGTACTATACCTTTATAAGGTTGAAAGACAGCTGGATAAACACCTGTGCGGCAACCATAACGAAGAAATACACGGTGGCGGCGGCCACAACCTTGCGAATGAGACCTGTCAACTTTATGGAACCGTTGTTTTGGTATGTATACCAAATGATGACGAGGATCGCTGACGCTTCTGCACGTGGGTTTTGTGAGGTTTCGGGCCAACGAGCACGCGTAGGGACATACCGAAGGCAGTGCCGATAGTGTTTGGAATCAACTTGAACTGGAGATTTTCCACCACAGCTGGAGAGGTAATACAAGCGGTGATGAGGGCCATTGCCACTCTTGCCACTGCCAGCACTCCGAAGTACGCGACGACGATCTTGTTTCCGAGGGTGACAGCATATATTCTGGGATAAATTGCGTGAGTTGGGTGACTCGGGTGGCCGTGGGGGAATGGGATCGACCTCAGCGTAACGAAGACGTCCGAAGAGAAGAGGGAAAACATGATGAGGAAAAACCGGCCGTAGAATGCGGCAAGCTGCCTGAAGAGTATGGGATCAGTACAAGCCACCAAGCTTTTACGAGGCCATTCGGAACTCTCACAAAGTCTATGGAGGGTGTCAGTGTTGGAGAAGGATGTCGAATACTTGGGTTGACCTCGGAGTGATTCGGACTGCTCATATAATAAATCTGCCAAACCTGGTACCACACAAGAAGCATGCGATTCTATCGACCACGTGGGGCCAGGTCAGGAATCATCAGAAGCAAGGTCCCAGGGAGCGCACCAGAATATATAGATAAAAGACTGTCCACTCGTCAGCTCCAGACAAACTCTGCACAAATAGAAGAACGAACTCCAGGTCTTCCGGCCCCTCCAAACGTAACGAATCTTCCAGGGTCGCGCGTCAGAACATGAAGGGTCTTGTGAATTTGGCAGCACACCTCGTCATTAAATAGGAGCGTGTAGTCGTAGAGTGTCAAAGCGATGGAGCTGATTATCAGGTACTTCTCGCGGGTTCAGCTCTCCATCTCGGTTCCGTGACGGTTGCGGGACAGACCTTGGCAGCCGATTCGGGGACGAGGGGAATCGGACCGGGCCCGGACCCGTCGACGTTCATTCCGCCTGGTCAGGACGGGCCTCCGGGGGGGACTCGCTGTGGCCTGTGGGGATATGGGAAAAGAGGGCAGCTCAAGTAGCCGTAGCACACATCAGGAGAACAGGAGAAAACAAATAAACGCCATCGTGATTATTTCTTTTGCGGGCACGATCATTAGGCGGACTTTGTGATCGCTCAGAGGGCCTGTCAATCCCCGTTGCTGAAATCTCGAACAAAGGTAAAGCAGACGCGTGCGCTGTGCGGTATGCGACTGGGTGCGCGAGTCTGCTCGAGTGGCCCCTGGGAACGAGCCAGCCGTGGGTGGAGAATGCTCTCCTGTATGCGGTGATCAACCGCCCAGTGGGAGGCTTTCTCCGCGACAAGTGAATCCCCAGGTGAAACACAGCGGGCCAATACAATCAGTGTCCGATAATCGCGGTGCCTCCAAGTCGAGTCGCCGGACTGTGGTCGCAAGGAGGGAGACCAGCACTGGGGCAGTTGTGAGCATTACACGCATCTCTGCGTTTCAAACGACCTGACGACACGCAGCTAGGAGGAGTCAACGTGATGTGCGTCTTTCTCGAAGATCCTCTCGTCACCGCCGGCTGATGTTCGATGATCCTACTTGCTCGTTCTTGTCTTCAAGCACGCCCTCCACCAAATATAGGAAGTTGGTGTTGGTTCCCACAGTCCGCTACTTCTCGTGTATGAACATTTATCAACCTGTGGCAGTAGAGTTCATGAATAAACGGGGTTTTGCAATTTTTTGCTTGGACTGTCCGAGCCCTGGTCATTTGGCGCCCAATATTTTGAGCTCCGGCAGTGGTCGCCAGGGCGGAGCCCGGCTGAGTTTGCGGGATCAGATCAAAGCCGCGAGGCTAATCATCCACTATCGCACCACCATCTACGTTGATCCAACGCCGACATGGACAGACAAAACCCGTTCTCTGGCCTGAAAAAGAGAATCAAGCACCGACTAGGAAAGAACAAACGTAACCCGAACGTCATAGGAGCAAACACCGGTGGGGAGAGGACTGACTCGACGAGCTCGCTTCCGCAACCAGCGGAACCGCACGTCGTAGCAGCCGAAAGTCACGATCAAGTCAACACGGTTGGAAAGCAAGTTTTTTCGACGGATCGACCCCAGCCAGATGAATCAGAATCCGCGCCAACGCACGGGAGCGGAAACGATCAAGAAGCGGAAATCAGCCAGAACCATCCGCCTCTACCCTCAGACAGCGAGATTGGGGTGGGGAGTGGATCCAGTCGAGAAGTCGAACGACTTTCTCCCTCTGTACTCGCCCCCCCACTGGGCCTTGACGGTGGGGGACCCGATAGTGCGTGAACATCGTTCTTTTTGTCGCTGCCTCTAATCGTTCCTTCTGACGATGTAGACACCGCCCCCCTTCTTGACTATGAACCAGAAGTTGTTCGTCCCGACGGGGACGTCGAACCGAGCGCCTCCCCAGATGAGAAGAAACCATACCTCAAGTCTACTGCATCCGCCATGGTCGAATTGCTCCGTGGGGTGAGAGACTCCCCAGGTGCCTTCGGTCCGCTCAAGTCTGTCGCAAGATCTCTCTGCTTCATCCTCGACAATTGCGAGGTATGGCCTTTCTTCCGCACGTTTGATCCTCAATGCTTACAATGTTTCTAGCAATCGCTGAACGAACCGGCCGTAGAATCGTTGGCTCCCAGGATCAAAATCCTTTCTGAATCACTCTCCGGGCCTATATCTCCGGGTGACGTCAATGAGAAGGAGAGGACGACCAAGCTAGAACGGTGAGCCCGCACTCTATGGGATCAAGCGTCAAGTCTGACGCACGAGGATTACCAGGAAATTGAAAGAGATTGGCCAGGCTATGGAATCGGTGACGACCCAGAAGGACCTCGCGGATTTCTTCAAGAACCCCGAGAATGCACAGGAAGTCAACGGTCTGGTGGAAGATATTCGTTCTGCTCTCATAGACTACCAGGTTCGTGCTCCCAAAATATTTCTCACGTCGTATTTAACATCCGTTGCAGACGTCATTACGGTTGGATATCTACGATGAGGGATGCCAACAGATCGTGAGTCTCACTCCTTACGGTCCCGGCCCTTGTAGTGACCTCCCTTGAAATAGGGAGATGCGGATCGCCGTCTTCTGGAAAACATGCGCCCCACCGACGCGGCCGGGTATAGCTCCGGGAATAGGCAGGGGTGCCTGAAGGGAACCAGGGCGGATGTCCTCCTCCAACTCGAACGATGGCTCAAGGACGAACAAGACCACCGCGTGTTCTGGCTGAACGGTCTCGCAGGGACCGGGAAATCGACCATCGCCCAGACCTTCGCAGAGATTGGCTTCGCCGACGGAAAGCTTGGTGCGAGCTTCTTTTGCTCGCGAGATTTCGAGAATAGAAGCAACCTCCAAGCAATCTTTCCCACCATCGCCTATCAACTTGCCTATCGGTACCTCCCGTTTCGAGAGGCGTTGCTTCGAGTCCTGAGGGCCAAGCCTGGCATCGCACAGGACTCCCTTTGTTCCCAAATGGATAGAATCATTGTTGGCCCACTCAAAGCTTCCCGCGTCCGGACGCTCATCATGATTGACGCTCTCGACGAATGCAAGGACGAGGAACCTGCCTCTGCAATTCTCTCTGTGCTCTCCCGTTATGCGGACGAGATCCCGAACGTAAAGTTCTTCATCACCGGCCGTCCAGAGCCTCGGATCCGTTCTGGGTTTCGTCTCAGGTCACTCCGACCCATCACAGAAGTCCTCAGGCTGCATGATGTCAAGCAAACCTCAGTGGACAGCGATATCAAGCTATTCTTCAGGATTCGGTTGACCGATATCGCCAAGACCCGAAGTGACTGCGATTTTGCCCAAGATTGGCCAAACTCATTAGACATTGACATTCTGTGCAAAAAGGCAGCAGGACTCTTCATCTATGCTTCCACTGTTGTGAAATTCATTGCATTCAAGAATCGCACACCCACTGAACAGTTGGATCGCATCATCTCTCTCCCACAAGATACCACTCATGAAGGAAGGTCTGGGATTGACTTCCTTTACACCCAGGTCCTAGGGCAAGCGGTAAACGAAGTGGGTACAGATGCTGAGGAAATCTATTCCCGCTTCAGGACTGTCCTTGGGGCAGTATTACTTGTTCTTAATCCCCTTTCAATCACAGCACTCTCAGACCTACTGAGAGTGTCCAACATCCCCACCACCCTCCGATCCCTCCATTCTCTCCTCCTTGTCCCAGATAATACAGAAGTCCCAATCCAAGCCTTCCACAAGTCATTTCCTGACTTCCTCACAGACCCAGTCAGGTGCAAGAATCAGCAGCTATTTGTGGAGCCTGCAGTTCATCACACAGAAATTCTGCTTTCATGCCTCAGGCTCATGGGGGAAAGGCTGAAGAGGAACATCTGCAACCTGGAAGATTATGCTATTCTCAGTGAAGCCAAAGATCTCTCCACTTGCAAGAAGGAGTACATTGGAGATGCTCTAGAATATGCATGTTGTTTTTGGACAAAGCACCTCCTGAAGGTCCCCTATAGCAACCCCCATGCTGAGGAGGTGCAGGGAGCAATTGACAAGTTCTTCAGAACACATTTGCTGTATTGGATTGAGGTCCTTGCTCTCACAGGGAACCTTGATATTGGGGTTTATGCCATGAATGATGTTGAACAGTGGTATTCTCTGGTGGGTACTGTGTAGACTGTTTGTTGAGACCTGTGTTCACACTTCCTGTTCAGTCAGGTATTTCATACATGTGGACAAATGACAGCAAGAGGATCCTCTTGGAACACTTTGATGAAATCCACAACTCACCCTGCTACTTATACCATTATGCCCTCCCATTCTGCCCCTCTTCATCCTGGCTCCATGAGTACTACACTGCAGAACTTTCACAGGGAGTTAGGGTGGTTAAAAGTCTCTCAGAAGGATGGGGGATGTGTGCCCGCACAGTTCCATTGGATAGTATTCTATGTGCCCTCTCATTCTGGAATAACACCATTGCAGTTGGATCTACACATAAGGACATCCTTATCCTTGATGCAATCACAGGCAGCCAGACAGCTGTCCTCTATGGACATACAGCTGGAGTGATATCTCTTGCCTTCTTACCAGATGGAACATCACTTGTATCTGGAAGCTATGATGGGACTGCCAAACTCTGGGATATACAAACTGGTGGTGTTGTCAAGACCTTTAGCCATGAGGGTTCAGTTTGTTCTGTTTCTATCTCAGCAGACAATACTACAATTGCTTCAGGGTCTAATGGGTCAGGGGCTGAGGTGGGGACAATTTATTTGTGGAACATTCAGACAGGAGCATGCCATAAAACCATACAGCAAGAAGGTCGGATACACCATGCCATCTTCTCTCCCAAAGACCCTCAAACTCTCATATCTGTATCTGGTGGAATTGTTCAACAGTGGAACATTGGTGGTCACAAAGTTGGACCTGCATATGCTGGCTATCATGTTAGTTTTTCCCCAGATGGCACACAGTTGATTTTAGATACAGGGTATGACATCAGAATTCAAACCATCAATCCTATAGTGGTCATGGCCAAACTTTATAAGCCTGGTGGTATCTGCTGCTTCTCCCCTGATGGCAGGCGTGTTGCTGTTGTTTCTGATATGATGGTCACTATTTGGGACATCACTGGCCCAGACCCTCACTTTATTGGGGACCTTGTTGGCCATACTTGTCAGGGCCACTCTTCACCCTAAGCTCTACTGCGCCAAAGGTGGAGTCAACTGGGGCCACTATCAACCCAGAGACAAACCACAACCACAACAGCTTTTAGTGGTCGCTTCTTCCGGTAGGTGTTCCTGCTGCACAACTGGGTTAACCAGATAGGACAATCACGAGCCTTTTCTATAGGATGTGAGCCTCAAACCGAGGGCTTATCACGAAGAGCGACGGTCTTGACTCTGCCGAAGAGTGAAGGATATACGTCGATTAAGTGATAGAACTGAGTGGAGGAGAGCAAGAGGGGGCTGGGGTTTCTTCCAAGGAAACTACTCGCTTGTCCGTAACAACGCAGTAGGGTTGAGAAGGGGAGAGGATTTCCTGGAATTGCAAAGCTCGGGCACGAGCGAAGTAATTACAGGACATACATCTTTCTCTATTTTATCTTTCCCTGTCGTACGAGGGAAATCCTAACCCGCATGATAACCCTATCGCTTGGGGAGCTCCGCAGCCAATCCATCTGGACCCAACTCCAATCTCTTCCAACAAATACACAGCCAGAGAGCGCGCGCTGGGCAGCATGTCCCACTCTGTCAAGGTATCCCGCAGGCAGATCCTTTAGCCATGGTCATCGAAGTACTGGGACTGTGTAGAAGAGAGGAGATTTCCTGGATTTGCAAAGCTAAGGAGACACCAGCCACAATCTATCTACCTATATAGGGAGAGTGGTCGTGACAGTGACCGATGTAACCGGAACAATGCGGAACCAGTGTGAGGGAGAGAAGGGAGAGAAAGAATATAAATGAGTGAGTGTGTGGGAACTATCAAAACCTAAAAGGGTAACAAGTA
>Ga0307517_10005695_pt1 | contig 18663 bp, 12 predicted proteins | sample 23_EM_MG_FD_194515 | JGI IMG/M metagenome (GOLD analysis project Ga0307517, IMG submission 194515) | Populus trichocarpa ectomycorrhiza microbial communities from riparian zone in the Pacific Northwest, United States - 23_EM | ecosystem: Host-associated > Plants > Roots > Unclassified | place... | reverse complement strand
AGGCGCCTTCTGCTGCGAGGCCTTTGGCGGTTTGTGCACCTATCCCCTTGGAGGCGCCTGTTACTAAGGCGACCTTGTTGGCTAATTTGTTCATAATGTTCTTGTTTTACTTGTTTTTGGAATAATCGTTCCACAAAGGTAGGCCTTTTATGGAACGATCGTTCCTGTTACGAGTAATTTTACTTTTTTATGACAAATACGCTTTTTTAAACCCATATTGCTATATATATCGATAGAAGTCTATCGCCTTATAGCAAGTTCCCGTTCCGCTCCTGCAGTGGATGTAGTCTTTATACTACAACCCTATCGCATTTGTCTTTACATGAAATCCATATCCCATTCTATTTTTTGATGGCTTAAGGAGGCGCACCTTTACATTGGCATCAGAAAAATCCAATTGCTCTTAAATTCTAACACCCTTGATTATGAGAAAAAATTACACACAACTGGAAGTGCTATTGATGACCGGTACGACCTTTACATCCCGGAATTTGTGCCAAAAAGATAATGCACGTGGGGACGATCCTGTTACAGAATCAGAAAAGTTAGCAGAAGCCTGTTTGAATGGTTTGCTACAGACAATACTTCCTGAGCCTTATTTCAAACCTGCCAAGGGGACTGGCATCCTATACCTTTGGCAAATCAACGAAGCTGGATCCTTTCTGGAACTTGAGTTGGGCGAGATCCCTGCCACGATAGGCGGATACCTTTCCATTACCCCTCGTCTATTTTTTTCTACCCAATCTTCTAACTAAAGGTGCCTTTTTGGAACTCCTTCGGCAACTGCGGGGGCGTGACACTTGCCCTGACGGGATTCAAACCTTTAGGTATTAAGTGTGAATAATTTATAAAAGGAGTCTTTTCAGCGGCGAAGAGGCGGACATACAAAACCCGCTACCAGAGCGGGTTTTATGAAATGAATGATACATCTGTGACCCCGTCAGGATTCAAACCTGAAACCTACTGATCCGTAGTCAGTTACTCTATTCAGTTGAGCTACGGGGCCATCCCATAAAGGGCTGCAAATATAGTATAAAATCCAGAACGGAAAAAATGCAAAACAGGGTTTTTATTCATAGATCTTCATGGCCGTCCGCTCTACCAGCGTCTTCGGCAACAACCAGGCCATGAACGCTCCTACCTTGTTCACAAAACCCGTGACGACCTCGGCCTTCCCGGCCAGCATGGCCCGGACAGCGATGCCCGCGACGGAGGCAGGTGTCATATTGAACTTCTCAGCCGCCTTGCGCCCTTTTTCGCCGAGCTGGGCCCGGTTGGGGAAATCCGTATCCGTAGCCCCGGGGCTGACGCAGGTGACGGAGACGGGGCTTCCCTGCAGCTCCTGGTGCAATCCCCGGCTGAAGGACAGGACGAAGCTCTTGGTCCCGGCATAGAGGCTTAGCTTGGGCACGGCCTGGTAGGCGGCCGAGCTGGCGATATTCATAATATAGGCCTTGGGGTGCATCCGCAGTTCCGGCAGGAACAGGCGGGTCATTCCCACCAGGGTGGTCATATTCAGCTGCATCATGTTCAGGTGCTGCTCCAGGCTGTATTTCTCGAAAGGTCCGCTAAGGCCATAGCCCGCATTGTTCACGAGGATAGAGACCTTATACTGCCGGGCGATGCACCAGTCATAGACGTTCCGGGCCGCATCCAGGGCGGATAGGTCCAGGTCCAGCCAGTCGGCCTTCACCCCATGCCGCTCCGACAGCTCGGCGGCCGCCCGCTGTAAAAGTTCTCCCGAACGGGCTACCAGTAAGACATTGTACTTCCGGCTGGCCAGTTCTTCGGCGATGGCCCGGCCGATGCCCTTGCTGGCGCCGGTGATGAGTGCATACTCCATAATAACGATAAAATTGAGGGGATAAAGATAATTTAAAACGGGTCAACCTTGGTTGACCCGTTTTAAAATGAGCTATGTGTGAAATACTAGTTCTGAACTTTGGAGGCGAAGCGGTGGTAGAAAGGCGTTTTGCTTTTCTCGTCCTTCGGCATGTATTTGCCTGTGATGATAGGGACATACATGACCCTGCGGCGGCTGGCATCCCCGACGAGAGGGGACTGCTGGGCGCGGTGCCAGATACGGCCGTCATGCACGGTCAGGTCGCCGGCCTTCACGTCGAACCCGATCTCGCGGCGGTCGGGGTTATTGTCGATGAAATATTTTTTGCCGAAAAGTAACCGCAGCATATTCTGCTTGTGGGTGCCGGGCAATACCCGTAACCCGCCGTTCTCGAAAGGGGTATCGTCCAGGTGGATGCCTACGTTCAGCATCGGCATGATCTTCTGACCCAGGAAGAGGTCCCGGGGGCTGTCCGTATGCCATCCCATCTGCGTAAAGGCGCTGTCCGGGGTCCGCACATAATGGTTGAGGATCAGCCCGTCCTTCTCATTTTCCCCGATGCGCCCTTCGTAGGGGTATAAAAGCCCGATCAGGGCCTTCACCCGGGGATCCTTGAGGAATTCATGGAGGATATCGCTGTTCAGAGAAAGGAAGCACATCCGCTGGATCATCTTATTGCCGTCCTGGTCCTTCCCGAACTTCAGGGGAATCCCGTTCACTTTCTCCCGACCTTCTGCAAGCCATTGTTTTTCAATCCGGTTGAGCTCAGATATGAATTCTTGAATGGTCTCCGATGTGAGAAAATTTCTGAATATGATCACGCCATATTTATCGAAATAATTAAATTGTTCCTCTGTCAGCTTATCTCCTAGAACGAAATCGGGGCATTCAAATTTTTTCATGGTGTGCTAGCTTTAATGTAAGAAAGGGAAGGGTCCGCCTTTCCGCTTCAGAGCCTCTTTAAATATTGAGTAAATTTAATTTTAACAAATTGTGAATTCTTCATTAATCTCCAAATGTAAGAAAATTAGATTTTTCCTTGTTAATTTGCCTGTTTTTTATCTTAATCGTTAATAACCCCAAGTCATTGCCTGAGCGTTCACCCGGGAAAACACCATTAATAAGGATTATTTGGCTCTGTTGTTCACTGCTATCCTCTTTTACCCTGCAGGCCCAACTGGATAGCTTGCCGGCAAAGATACGGCATGTTCTCGTTTTGCCAATCATTGCCAGCTCCGTAGAAACAGGGTGGTCTTTCGGCGGCGCGGGCTCCTTTACCTTCCACCTCAAGGCCCACGATACGGCTACCCGCACCTCTAACGTCCAGGCCCTGGCCCTTTATACGACCCGCGGACAATTTGTAGTGGCGCTAAATGGTTCCATCTACTTCCCCGGGGAACGCTATATCCTCAACCAGCAGCTTTCCTACAGCTCCTTTCCCGATAATTTCTGGGGATTGGGCAATACCGCTCCCGACAGTGCCAAAGAATCGTATAAATTTAAGCAGTATTACGTTTACTTGCATCCCCAACGCCTGGTTGGACGCAATCTTTTTTTGGGAATAGTCTATGAATATCAACGGGTTTTCAATACGGACTATAAGCCGGGCGGCATCTTCGACAAGCAGGACATTGCCGGCAGGGAGGGCTACCACGTCTCCGGCCTGGGCCTCAGCGTCACCTATGACACCCGCAACAACTCTTTTTCCCCTGACCGGGGAGGGATGATGCAGTTCTCATTTAATCACTTCTTTCCTTCACTAGGTTCTGATTATCAGTATACTAACTTTGTTATTGACCTGCGAAAGTTCATCCGGCTCTACAAGCAGCAGGTCCTGGCCCTCCAGGCCTATGGCTTCTTCAACGCCGGGGAAGTGCCTCTGCGCAGCCTGGCTTTCCTGGGAGGGGCCAATAGCCTCCGGGGCTTCTATGAAGGCCGCTACCGGGATAAGAATATGGCCGCTCTCCAGGCAGAATACCGGATGCCTCTTTTCTGGCGTCTGGGGGCAGTGGCCTTTGGGGGTGCGGGTAATATCGGGCCCAGTCTCTCCGACCTCAATTTCCAGGGTCTGAAATATTCCTATGGGGGAGGCCTGCGCGTGGCGCTCAATAAGTCGGAAAAACTCAACCTTCGCCTGGATTACGGCATCGGCAAAGGAAAGGGCAATGACGGCTTCTATTTGCAATTGGGAGAGGCTTTCTGATGCATTACTGCACCATGCCGACCTTCCTTCCCAGCCTCCAGGCCGCCCAGGCGAAGAGCGGCGCTACGAGGATATCCAGGGTATAATGTACGTGCTGCACCAGCAGCAACAGCCCCAGCAGCGGCACCGCGCAAAGCGCGACGATCTTATCCGTCCGGTTGGGCAGGCAGAGGAACATGAGGAAAAGGGTGGACGTATGCCCGGAATAGAAAAGGTCCTTGGTGACGAATTTCGGACCGTAAAAACTATTGCTGAGAGGGTCCATCAGGCTGATTAGCCCGGTGGGCGGGTTCAAGGGAACCAGGCTGATCGTGACGATGCGGGTAAGACAAAGGAAGATATAGGACCAAAGATAGATCAGCAGCATGTCCGGGTTCTGGACCGCGCGCCAGAGGGTCAGCAACCCCACGCCCCAGATAACGATGAAAATGGGAATGGATACGTCGTGAACAGGAAGGAAATGCAGTACGGGATCGTTGACAATAGACCCCTCTCTCCGTTCGATGGCCTGGAAAAAGAAAGGGAAGCTCGCCAGGATACCCGTGATCAGGAACGCCGCCCAGCGCAGCTTCCTGCGATACAGGGGCGATTGCCAGGCCGTCTGCCATTCCTGCCTGGCCGATACGAGAATTGTCTGCGGGGTATTCATTCGGACGGTAAAATTAAGTCAATTCTCCCATTCGGTCAATATCCCCTTGCAGATCTCCGGGCGGGATCTTCCTTAATAATGCCACCGCACGAAGGCCTCCATGGCGGCGAACCGGGTCAATCCCAATTGTGCATAGAGTCCCGCCGTATCGGCGTTCCGGTCCTCCGCCCGCTGCCAGAACTCACGGCTATCGCTACCCTGGAAGGGCACCATATCCTTTTGCGACTGGTGGATGAAGATCCCGAAGCGTTTCTTCATGACCTGGTCCGGGCTCATGGGGATGGCCATTTCGATCTCGCTGATATCCCATTCCTGCCAGGCCCCTTTATACAGCCACAGCCAGCAATCCTTCACCCAGGGCTCCCCGGCGTCCTTCAGCCGGCGCATGGATTCGAAAACGATGTCTAAACATACTTTATGGGTCCCGTGCGGATCGGCAAGATCCCCGGCGCAATACACCTGGTGGGGCTGCACCTTGCGCAGCAGCTCCATCGTCAGCTGGATATCCGCTTCGCCCATCGGCTTCTTCTCGATGGTGCCCGTTTCATAGAAGGGCAGGTTCATGAAGTGGATATTCGCGTCCGGGATCCCTACATAACGGCAGGTGGCCCGGGCTTCGCAGCGGCGGATCAATCCCTTGATGCTGCGGATCTCGGCCGTATCGATCTGGCTGGCCCTCTTATGCTTCAGGAACTCGGTGGCGTTGCGGGAGATCTGTGAGGACTTCTTATTGTCGATGCCGGCCAGCTCTTCAAAGCCCACGGCAAAATCCAGGAACCGCGTGACGAACTCGTCCGTCACGGCAATATTGCCGGAGGTCTGGTACGCGACATGTACTTCATGTCCCTGGTCATGGAGGCGCATGAACGTGCCACCCATGGAAATAATATCGTCGTCCGGGTGCGGCGAGAAGATCAGGCACCGCTTGGGATAGGGTATGGAACGCTCGGCATGGGCCGGGTTGTTGACATTCGGCTTGCCGCCGGGCCAGCCGGTGATGCTGTCCCGCAATAAATAGAATACCTGCAGGTTGATCTCATAGGCATCTCCTTTTTCCACCAGCAGGTCGCTGAGCCCGTTATCATTATAATCCCCGTTGGTGAGACTTAAAATAGGCTTGCCAAGCTTCAGGGCCATATTGACCACGGCCTTGCGGATGACCTTGGGCGTCCATTCCAGGTCCCCGGTCAGCCAGGGAGACTTGAACCTTGTCAGCTCCGAGGCCGCCGCCTCGTCCGTTACGAAGACGCAATCGGCGTGCTGCTGCAACAGGCTGGCGGGGATCTGCTCGGTGATATGCCCTTCCACGGCCTTTTGAAGGACGGGGGCCTTGATCTGTCCCCAGGCCATGAGGATGATCCGCTTCGCCTTCATAATAGTGCTGATGCCCATGGTGACGGCCAGCCGGGGCACTTTGGAGATATTCTGGAATTCCTGGGCATTGGCGATACGCGTGGAATTATCCAGCGGGATGAGACGGGTGCCGGATAAGAGACTGCTGCCGGGCTCGTTGAAACCGATATGTCCGTTATTGCCGATGCCCAGGATCTGCAGGTCCACGCCGCCCGCGTCTTCGATCATCTTCTCATATTCGATGCAATGTTTTTTGATGTCTTCTTTTTTCCATTCACCGTTGGGGATATGACAGTTCGCGGGGTCGATGTCCACCTTGCTGAACAACTGCTCTTTCATAAACCGGTTGTAACTCTGTAAAGCGTCGTTATCGATCGGGTAGTATTCGTCCAGGTTGAAAGTGACCACATTTCGGAAGCTCAGTCCTTCCTCGCGGTGCAATCGCACCAGCTCCGCATAGAGAGATTTGGGAGAGGAGCCCGTCGCCAGCCCCAGCACCGTCTTTTCTCCTTTGGACGTTTTTTCACGGATGAGATTGGCTATTTCCCGCCCGATGTACCGGGAACCTTCTTCCAGGGAGTTGAAAATTTTTACGGGGATCTTCTCGAACGAATCTACCATGCTCATAGTTCAGAAATTTTTAAGCGGTTGCAAAATGATGCGTGAAATTAATCCCTATTTTTCAAATAGAACGAATTGTATCCTGTGCAATCGATTTCCCGAGTTTGTTCATACATGCGTGGAAAGAGGGGCAGGTGAAGGGTTTGATGGCATCAATAGCCTTTCAGCAAAAGAAATAATAACTCGAAGCTCCCGCTGCCCAGGATGCCCTTCAGGGATTTTATGGCCTGGTATAGGAGATTGCGCGCCACCTGGTAATTGATATTCATGATCTCGCTGACCTCTTCGTAGCTCAGGTTCTGGTAATACTTCAGGTAAATGATCTCCTTCTGCCGGTTGGACAGTTGCTCCAGCGCGCGGAGGACCTGCCGCTTTTTTTCATCGTTCTCCTGCGCCGCGATAAGGAAGTTCTCATGGCTCCACTCGAAATGCACGTCGTTCTCGTCTTCCAGCGGAAGGGTCTTCCCTCTTTTTCGAAATGCCTTTAAAAGTTTGTATTTGAGGGCTTTAAGGAGATAGGCCTTGACGGAGAGGACGGGCGTCCGGGATTTTGTCTGCCAGAGTTCGATGAATAATTCCTGGATGCAGTCTTCCAGCAATTCCGTATCGGCCGTGAACTTCGAGCCAAACCGGAACAGGGTCTCGTAATGCTCCCTGAACAGGATAGCAAATGCTGCCTTGTCACCCTTGCGAAAGGATTCCCATAGCGTTATGTTCTGGTCGGCTGGGCTCACAGTTTAATGAATGTAGGAAAATAAATTTAAAAAAAAATAAAGAAAGACATTACAGCGGCTGCTTATTGAACACTCTTATCGATAGGCAATCATTTTAATCGTATGGCAAAACAATTTGTGGAAGTGGCGGACTTCCTGTCCGAAGACAGTTTCCTTTCCTGGCGTTTCAGAACGGATGCAGCGAATATACAGCAGTGGGAGCAATGGATAGCAGAGCACCCTGAAAGTCGTGACCTGGTGGACCAGGCCGTAACGGCCTTGAACAGTTTGCTCCTGCAGGAGAAAGAACTTCCCGAAGAACAGATCACCCTCGCGGAAAGCCGCTTGCTGGAAAAGATACGGGGGATGGAAGAAGGCGCTCCCGCGCCGGTGATCCTCCTCTCTAAAAGGATGCGATGGATCTCGGCCGCGGCCATTGTTTTCCTGGCCCTGGCGGTCTATGGCGGCTATCGCTGGCTGGACCGCAACCCGGAAGTGAAGACGACGTACGGAGAGGTCAAAGGTCAGCAGCTGCCGGACGGAACGGAAGTAATGATCAACGCGGATAGTAAAATAGTATACTCCGACGGCTGGAAGGATGGCAAGGACCGCGAGGTATGGGTCAATGGCGAAGCTTTCTTCCATGTCCGCAAGACGCCGCTGAAAAGCCGCTTCATCGTACACACCAACCATTTCGATATCATCGTCACCGGCACGCAGTTCAACGTCGTCAACAGGGGCGACCGGACCAACGTCATGCTCCGGGAAGGCAGCATTATCCTGCACACGGCAGGGGGCAAGGACCTGAAGATGGCACCGGGCGACTTCGTGGAATATGGCGCGCAGCTGGAAAAGAAGACGGTGAAGAGCGACAGCGTCCTGGCCTGGAGAGATCATCTCCTGGTCTTCGACAGGACCCCGCTGCGGGAACTGGTACGGATCATTAAGGAGCATTATGGCGTCACCGTCGTCCTGGCGGAGGACTCGATTGCCACCAAGACGATCACGGGCATGATGCCCAACGATAACCTGGATGTATTGCTGCAGACATTGGAGGCGACTAAAGATTTCAAGGTCATCCGCGACGGGGACACGATCACCATCCGGTAAACATATTCACGAGTTCACAGACCATTCAAAACTAAGTTCAAGGATCATTCAAAACTAAAGTCAACCATCTTTCATTACCAAACGCTGCAAAAAAATGAGAAAATTCCATCTGAGCCGCGGCATGCTCAGTTGCGCCCTGGGCATGCAACTGTTCTGCTTCCTGTCCGCCCGCTCGCAAAGCACTTACGCGTTCACGGCCGGCGTGAACAAGCGGGTGGTGCAGAAAAAAACGCTGGATAACAAACTCGGTACGGACCAGAATGTCCAGAAACAAACCTTATTCAGCGTCCTGAAAGAACTGAACAAGACAAGGGGAGTCTACTTCCTTTTTTCCGAACAATCTCTCGGCGACAAATTGGTGAACGCTCCGGAAGGGGACAGCACCAACATCGAAAAGACCCTCGACCAGGTGTTAAAGAACACCGGTCTTAAATTCAAGAAGATCAATGACAAGACCTTTGTGATCCTGTCAGGTAAGAACAATGCCGGAGATAACCTGAACCCCGCCGGCCTCGCCCCCGTCTTTGCTCCCGATGGCCAGGATGCGGCCAAAGCGAAGGTCACGGATGTCATCGCGGGTAAGGTCCTCTCTGCCGACGGCAGGCCTCTTTCGGGCGTCAGCGTCACGATCAGGGGTTCTAAAAAAGGCGCTTCTTCCGACATCGGCGGCGTCTTCGCCATCGACGCCAGGAAAGGCGACATCCTCGTCTTTTCTTCCATCGGCTACGTATCAAAAGAGGTCGTAGTAGGGGATGAGACCCTGGTCACCGTGACCCTCCTGCTCTCCAATGCGCAAATGACGGAAGTGGTCGTAACGGCCCTGGGGATCAAAAAAGAAAGGAAATCCCTGGGTTATTCCGTGACGGAAATAAAAGGAGAGGAGCTGACCAAGGCACGTGAGGTGAATATGCTGAACTCCCTGGTCGGCAAAGTGGCCGGTCTGAACGTAAGTTCCGTATCCGGCGGCCCCGGCGCTTCTTCCAATGTCATCATCCGGGGCGTTTCCAGCCTGGGACAGACCAACCAACCCCTCTATGTCATCAATGGCGTGCCCATCGAGAACCAGCCCAGCGGCACGACGAATAACGGCACGGGCAATATGGGCGCCCAATATGACAATGCCCCCGACCTGGGCGATGCCATGGGCAATATCAACCCGGATGACATCGAATCCATCTCCGTACTGAAAGGCGCCGCGGCCTCGGCCCTCTATGGCTACCGCGCCAAAGGCGGCGTGATCCTCATCACCACCAAGAGCGCCAAAGGCAATAGCATCGAAGTGAATTCCAATGCCGTGGCCGAGACGATCATCAATCCCACCCATTGGCAATATATCTATGGCCAGGGAGCGAACCATGTCGCTTCGGCCGACCAGCCGGCGGCCTTCCAGTCAGGACAATCCAGCTATGGCGGTAAACTCGACGGCAACAGCGTGGTCCAGTTCGACGGCGTCAAACGCCCCTATATCGCGCAGAAGAAGAACCTGGAGAATTTCTACCGCACCGGCTCTACCTTTACCAACACCGTCGCTTTCAATAAGACCTTCGACGGAGGCGCCGTCCGCTTCTCCGCCAACGATGTAACGAACAAGTCCGTCGTCCCGAACTCGGGCCTGAACAGGCAATCCTTCAACCTGGCGGGTAATTACAATGTAGGCAAACACCTGGCCATCGATGTCCGGATGAATTATATCCTGGAACAGGCCCATAACAGGCCCTTCCTGTCGGATGGCGCCGGTAACGCCAACTTCAACGTGATGTTCCTGCCTACCAGCGTTGACGTGAACGTCCTGAAGAAGACCTCCAATCCCGATGGCAGCGAATACGCCTATTCCAACAATATTTATGCGACCAACCCCTGGTTCGCCGCCGAAAAATTCATCAACAATACCAAGCGCGACCGGCTCATCTCTTCCGCCAACCTGCGCTATACCTTTAATAATGGCCTGTTCCTGCAAGGCCGCGTGGGACGCGATTCCTACAATGACCATTATACCGCCGTCGTGCCCAACGGAACAGCTTACCGCTCCTATGGCTCTATCGCGGAACAGAATACCAGCTTCGCCGATCTCAACCTGGACGGACTGGTGGGCAAGACCTTCCAGATCAGCCATGATTTCAGCGTGACGCCGAATATCGGCGCCAGCTACAGGAGGACGAAATCGGAAATGTACACGAATAACGGGGATCATTTCGCCGTTCCCTTTGTATATAATATCTTAAACGCCACCCAGAATAAGACGGTGAGCTTTTTCCCCAGCGACCAGGAAGTTCAGTCCGTCTACGGTACCGCGGAACTGGCCTACAAAGGGTATCTCTACCTGAACGGCTCGATACGCAACGACTGGTTCTCCACCCTTGCCACGCCGGGAAAAAAGAATAAGCTCGACGTCCTCTATCCTTCGGTCAGCGGCTCCTTCGTCTTCTCCGAACTGATGGAACCCGGTGTACTCAACTTCGGAAAACTGAGGGCCGGCTATGCCGTGGTCGGACAGGCTACCACGCCCTACCAGACACAGCTGAGCTATACCTTCAATTCGGCGACCCTGAACGGCCTGCCCCTGGGGACCATCTCCAATACCAGCGTCCCCAACAGCTCACTGCAGGCTTCCAAAGCCAAGGAATTCGAGGTCGGCGCGGAACTGCGATTCCTCAAAAGCCGCCTGAACCTCGACCTGACCTATTATAACAAGAGGTCCACCAACGAGATCCTCCCGGCCCCCGCCTCTATTTCATCGGGCTACGTGGGCGCCGTGCTCAACATCGGTGAATTGGAGAATAAAGGGTTCGAAGTGCTGATCTCCGGCGTCGTCGTCAAGGGTAAGGACTTCGGCTGGACAACGACCGTCAACGGCTCGCTCAACGATAACAAGGTCATCGCCCTGGCGGCCGGCGCTTCCTCGCTCGCCGTGGGGACCTCCCGCACCGGTAATGGATTTACCCAGGATGTAGTAGGCATGGCTGCCGACCAGGTAATGGGCTTCGATTATAAATATGCCACCAACAAACAGATCGTGATAGACCCCGTTACGAATATTCCGGTACAGGGCGACCTGAAGCCTTATGGATCGGCTTATGCAAAATGGATCGGCGGATGGACCAACGAATTCAGCTACAAGCATCTCAGCGTCTCCTTCCTCATCGATGGTAAATTCGGAGGAAAGGTCTTCTCCGCGACGGACTTCTATGGGTATTTCTTCGGGCTCCATAAGGCCACCCTCATCAACCGAGAAGGTGACTTCGGCACCGCGGGCCATCCCATTAACGCGGCCACCTATTACAGCACCCTGGCGATGAATGTATCCAAACTCTTCATCCAGGACGCCAGCTTCATTAAATTCCGCCAGGTCAGCGTCAGCTATTCACTGCCGGCCAAATGGTTCAATAATGTGGTCCAGGGCGCGACCATCAGCCTCGTCGGCCGCAACCTCTTTTACCTGATGAAACATACGGATAATATCGACCCGGAAGCAGCTTTTACTGCCAATGCGCAGGGCTTAGAATTGGGAGGTGTACCGCCTTCGAAGACCTACGGTGTGAACCTGAATTTTAAATTCTAATTTATTTAATGCTACTTACCATGAATAATTCATTGATAAAATATGCAGGACTTATTTCGCTGGTGGGCCTTTTAAGCGCGGGTTGTACGAAAAGCTATACGAAGATCAATACCAACCCCGCTTCCTATAACCAGACGAACTTCGATCCTAATTTCCTGCTCACCGCCGCGGAACTGGGCTACACGGGCAGCACGGACTTCGCCTATGAGACCTGGCGGGGCAACCTGATCTATTGTTCGACGATGATGCAGGGATTTTCCTCCGTGGTCAGCTATTGGGCCGGTGATAAATACCTGTTGAATTCGGACTATACCGCCGCCTACTGGGGTTTCAGCTCGGACGCCGCCTACCCGGAGCAGGTAAAACCTATCGTCGATATCGTGCAGTCCACCATCGGCAAGCCGCAGTACAAGAACCTGCACCAGATAGGCCGCATCTTCCGGGCCCTGGTGATGGAACGTATCACGGACCTGTACGGGGATGTGCCTTACTTTAGCGCGGGCATGGGATACTATAACGGGAATTTCTTTCCTAAATACGATTCACAGGATTCCATCTATAACGATCTGCTGAAGGAAGTAGATGAAGCCACCGCCGCCCTGGACCCTGCGGGCGATAAGCCCGGAGGCGACGTGATCTATAAAGGCGATATCGCTCAGTGGCAGAAATTCGGCAATACCCTTTTATTGCGTCTGGCGATGCGCCTCAGCAAGGCGGACCCCGAGAAGGCCAAGACCTATGTTCAGAAAGTAGTGGGAAAGACCATGGCCGCGAATGCGGATAATGCCTTTGTCCTGGGTGACGCCACCGGAGGCAGGGCCACACAGAACAGGAATAGCCAGATCCTTTTAGGGGATGGCGGACAGGAGCACTATTATACCAAATGGTCGAAGACCTTCATTGACCTGCTGAAAGCGTCTAATGATCCCCGGTTGCCAAAGATCTCGGTCACGCAATTATACCTGGCCGACGGCTCGAAAGATCAAAACCCTGCCGCCAATTCGGATCCTGCCGTGCAGAAAGGGATGCCCAACGGAAGGGATCTCAGCGGGATCCCCGGCCAGACCATCGGAGACGACCCCAGCTTCACCAGCTTCCCCGACTATTCTTCTCCCAGCCCGGCTATGATCAAAAGGAACGGCCCCACTTTTATATTGACCTATGCGGAAACGGAGTTGTTATTGGCCGATGCAGCCGCACGCTTTGGCATTGCCGGCGACCCCGCCACCCATTACCATGACGGCGTGAAAGCCGCCATGACCTATCTGGGCCAGTATGATCCGGGAGCCGCCGTTAGTGACGCCGACGCCGAGACTTACCTGACCGCCCACCCTTACAGTGCGGGCACTGGCCTGGCGATGATCAATACCCAGTATTGGATCCATGCCAATACGATGCTGGATTTCTATGAGTCCTGGAGTAACTGGAGACGCAGCGGTTTCCCGGCCCTGACTCCGGTGAATTACCCGAACAACGCTACCAATGCCACGATACCCCGCAGGTTCCCTTATCCCCTGGCGGAGGCCAATACGAATCCCGTGAACTACAAGAAGGCGCATGACGCCGTTCCGGGCGGAGATCTGCTCACCTCCCATGTATGGTGGGATAAATGATAGTTATATAAAGTTAAAGTCCTTAGCAATTAAGGCGGGGTGTCTACCCCGCCTTTTCTTTTGCAGGGTGTCAGGAGCCGATCCTGAAGACCAATGCATGCTCCCCCGCGACCTTATTCTGTAAGGACTTCGGGATGCTGATCCATATCTTATTCCCTTCCTGTTTCCATTTCAGGTTGCCCTTCGAGCCCAGCAGCGTGATCCGGCTTTTGCTGGCGGGACTCAGGCCTTCGATGGCCAGCTCGGCCGGCAGGACGATCTCCTTAACGGGGACCGCTTTTCCTGCGCCCGTCTTTTCTTCTCCCGCTTTTTCCTCGCCCAGGTAGATAGCATATTGCGTGGCGCTGTCCTTCGACCGGGTGAAGAAGATATTCCTGCCCGAAGAATAGGGCGCCAGCGGCTTGTTATTATAAATGGCTTCCCCATTGACCTTTAGCCAGGAGCCCATTTCTTTCAGGCGGACATAGGCCGTATCATCCCAGTCCCCTTCGGGGGAAGGACCGACGTTCAGCAGGAAATTCCCTCCCCGGGAGACGATCTTCACCAGCAGCTGCACCAATTGGGTGGTGGACTTATAATGGTCCTTCGGAACATAGCTCCAGGAATTTCCCATGGTCATACAGGTTTCCCAGGGATAGGGCAGGGGCTGCCCCGGTACCTGCTGCTCCGGCGTGGTATAGTTCTCGAATTCTCCTCCTACGCTGCGGTCTACGACGATCAACCCTGGCTGGTGGCTGCGGGCCATTGCGGCTATTTTCGGCATATCGATATCCTGGTCATAGCGGATATCTTTCTGCCAGTCCACGCTGCGGTCCACGCTGGACAGGGGACGTACCCATCCTCCATCCAGCCAGAGGATATCCATCTTGCCGTAGCCCGTCATTAATTCTTCGATCTGCCGGTAGGTGAAATCCTTATAGGCATTCCAACGCGCGGGATATTTTTTCGGATCATAATTGACGTTCCGGTCCTTCGGCGGAAAATAAGGCCACCAATAATTCTCATGGTGCCAGTCCGGCTTCGAGAAATAAGCGCCGATAAGGAAATTCTCTTTCCGGAATGCGTCGAAGACCTCTTTCGCGACATTACTGCGGGGGTTGCTGGAGAAGGGACAGGCGGGAGAAGTGATGCGGTAGTCCGTCTGTTTCGTATCGAACATACAGAACCCATCATGGTGCTTGGTGGTGAACACGACGTATTTCATCCCGGCCTCCCTGGCGGCCGTGGCCCATTTCGTGGGGTTGAAGGCAGTGGGATTGAAACTTTTCTGCAGGTCCTGGTAAGCTTTCAGGTAGCTGGTATAGCTGCTGCTGTAAGGTCCCCTGCGCTGCGTCCATCCTTCGTCCTCGGGACAGATGCTCCAGCTCTCCACGATGCCCCACTGGCTGTAGGTGCCCCAATGCATCATCAGACCGAACTTGCAATCCTGCCAGCCGGCTATCTTTTGAAGAACGAGGTTGTCGGAAGGGGGAACGTAGTGGGTGGCCGGCTCCTGGCTATGCAGGAGAGTGCCTGTTAAAAGAAAGGCGAACAGGAAAAAGATGCCGCGTGTTTGTTTCATATAACGAATATACCGAAACATTGCGCTCTGGCCATGGCGTAGGGCCTACATCCACTCGGTGTCGAACTGGTGGAAATCCTGTTTTATTTCGATATAGATCTTACGGAAGGTGTTCATGCGATCTTCCAGCTCCTGGATAGATCTTTCCCTGCCTTCCAGGATCCTCTCCGACCGGAGGCTCTGGAATATATTTTCCACCTTATGGCCGCTGTCGGGCAGGTCGTGTCTTAGTTTGTCGATGACTTCTTTCTGGCAGATGAAAAGGTTCTGGAAATGTTCTACCTGGGCTAGCAGATCTTTGGGGAGTTTTTTCGTGGACATGTTTTCCAGGTGGCGTTCGAAGTGGCGGAGCTCTTCTTTGTCGGAGCTGAGCTCCTGCTTCCAGGACTGCAGCTCCTCCCGGAACTGTTCGATGGAGACGGTTGATTCCATAAGCTTGTATTTTAGGTGAGAGAATAAAGGAAAAGCGGTCATTAAATTTAGCAAATGCCCCGGAATAGGGCAAAAAAAATTTCCCCGCTGAGGGCGAGCGAGTTGCCCGGATACTATCCTTCCGGATCTCGCCTGAAACCTCGGGACTGGCCCTCCTAACTCACTACTCACTACTCACCACTGACCACTCACTACTCACCTCACCACCGGCAATACGATCCCCGAAACATGAGAGGGGTCATGATATACCCGGATCGTAGCTTTCTGGAAATCCTCCTTGCTGCAGGTGGGGATATTGACGAATTTCTGGGGGTTCATATCCACCAGGGGAAACCAGCTGCTTTGTATCTGCACCATGATGCGATGCCCCCTTTTGAAGGTATGGGCGATCTCGTTCAGGGCAAAGGAGACCTCCGTGGGCTGACCCGGGACCAGGGGCTCCGGCTTCTCATAGCTGTTCCGGAACTTGCAGCGGAAGACCTCCGCCCTTACCAGCCGCTGGTAACCGGCCGGCTGTCTTTTGGCGGACCCGGTGTCCGTGCCGGGCAGGACATCGATGAGCTTGACGACGAGGTCCGCATCCGTGCCGGAAGAAGACAGGAAGATCTTCGCCTGCAGGGGCCCCGTGACCGTCATCGCCTCGGAGAGTGTGTCGGTCTGGTAGACCAGCACATCCGGCCGCTGCGCGGCGAAGCGCTGATCCGCTACGGTATACTGGTTGTCCCTGCCGCCCCGCACACCCTCGATATAAGGAACGGGATGGGCGGGATCACTGATATATTCGTCGAAGGCGCTGCCACCGGCCGGCGCCGGAGCGGCCTTGCCTTCCGTGGACAATCGTCCACCGCTGCGCAGGTAGAAGGTCAGGGGACTCGCTTCCGCGGGCGGCCAGCTGCTATAGGTCTTCCATTGATTGGTGCCCGTCTCGAAGACGGTGGCTTCGGCCAGCCCCGGGTCCTTCTTATCCTTTAAGTAGAAATTGAAGAAGTCGGTCTCGATCTTATTATGGTAATGATCATTCACATTCTGATCGAAATCCAGGATGCCGAACTTATTCCAGGTGGGTGCTGCCCAGGCCCCATGTGTCCACGGGCCCATCACGAGGAAATTATGATTCTGCGGGGATTGCTTTTCGATGGCCTCATAAGTACGCAGGGCGCCGAACATGTCTTCGGCGTCGAACCAGCCACCCACCACCAGCACGGCCGGCTGTATATTCTTCAGGTGGGTCCGTATATTACGGGCCTTCCAGTACGCATCGTAGGTGGAGTGCTCCAGGTATTCGTCCCAGATCTTCCCCTGGTGGTTGAAATACTCCTTATTATTGGTATTCTTCAGGGGACCCAGCTTCAGGAAGAAAGCATAGGCGTCCTGGATATCCGCGCGGAAGATATTTCCGCCGTAGTTCTGAACCGGCGCGGGCCTTTTTATGTCGAAGAAATTATCGAAACCGAAATTGTCCAGCAGGAAGAAAGCGCCATGGTGATTGACATCATCCCCGATGAACTCATCCGTCACCGGCGCCTGCGGCGATACGGCCTTGATCGCGGGATGCGCCTCCGGCAGGCTGGCGGTCGCATAGAATCCGGGGTAGGAAATGCCCCAGAGGCCCACGCGCCCGTTATTGTTCCTGATATTTTTCAGCAGCCAGTCGATCGTATCCCAGGTATCCGAACTTTCATCCGTCTCCTGTTTCGACCGCTTACCTTCCTTATGCGGCGTCATCTCCTGGAAATCCCCCTCGCTCATATAACGACCCCGCACGTCCTGGTAGACAAAGATGTATTTCTCTTCGCAGAGCGCAGGGTTAGGACCCAGGGAGCCGCGATAGTTGGTATCGCCGTAAGGGGCTGCCGAATACGGAGTCCGCTCCATCAGGAAGGGGTAGGGATGGCTCAGGTCCTTCGGAATATAGATCACCGTATACAGCCGCTTACCATCCCGCATGGGAATGGTAACGTCCTTTTTCAGGTAATTTTCCCTGACGAAGGACGCTGGCTTTGCATTCTGCGCCGAAGCCCGGAAGGCCGGCAGTAAGCCTGCCAGGAGTAAAAGGATAAGGTTGGGTCGCATAGAAGGACTGTTAAAGACGATAGAGAACTATTTAAGTACCGGCAGAATGACACGGGATGCCTGATCGCTGTTATGATAAACATGGATCGTGGCCTTCTGGAAATCCGCATCGTCACAGGTATAGATATTCGTAAACTTCTGCGGGTTACGGTCTACCAGGGGGAACCAGCTGCTCTGTACCTGGATCATCAGCCGGTGGCCTTTTTTAAAGGTATGGGCCACGTCCGGCAGGGTGAACTTCACTGTTTCCGTTTTTCCGGGCTTGAAGGGAACGGGCTTCTCGAAGCTTTCCCGGAATTTAGCCCGCATCACTTCTCCGCGCACCAGCATCTGGTAGCCTCCCATGGGATAGGAAGTAGCCGGGGCCCTGCCTGCAACAGGCGCGGCAGGCTGATCGGGATAGCTGAAATCATCGGGGAGCACATCGATCAGCTTGACGACGAAATCCGCGTCGGTGCTGCTGAGGCTCACTTTCAGATCGGCGACGACAGGACCGCCCAGCGTAAGGTCTTCCTGCAGTACCGGCGTCTGGAAGGTCAGTACATCCGGGCGGCGGGAGGCGAAGCGCTGGTCATCCGTCATGTATTCGCGGGTGCGGTGGAAATGCACATCCTCCGTATAAGGAACGGGATGCGCAGGGTCGCTGACATATTCGCTGAAATCATTTTTCGTAGTGGGCGCGTCCCAGGAAAGGCCGCCGCCAGTTTGGAAATAGATAGGCTTGTCCTGCTTATCCGCGGAAGGCCACTGGGAGAATTTACGCCAGCTGTTCTCCCCGCTGAAGAAGATCGTGGCGGCGGAAAGGTCGGGCGAGGTCCCCTTTCCCTTAAGGTAATAATTGAAGAAGGGGATCTCGATATTGTTCTGGTACCAGAAAGAAGTGTTGGAGCCGAACTGGACATTACCCAGGTGCGTGCCGTCGATGGATGACCA
>Ga0307517_10005694_pt1 | contig 18664 bp, 10 predicted proteins | sample 23_EM_MG_FD_194515 | JGI IMG/M metagenome (GOLD analysis project Ga0307517, IMG submission 194515) | Populus trichocarpa ectomycorrhiza microbial communities from riparian zone in the Pacific Northwest, United States - 23_EM | ecosystem: Host-associated > Plants > Roots > Unclassified | place... | reverse complement strand
TAGCATAAACATTCTGTGTTCTAAGTTAGGATATGATGTTCAAGCCTTGTCTGAATAAATATTACGTAATTCAACAGCTTAAATTTTTAAGTTGAAATTGTTATTTGACAGGATTTAAAAACCCTTGAAAAAGAAGAAACACTTACCGTTGAACCATAGCTAACTGCCCTAATTTAGGTTTCCCTCAAGGAATAAGAAATGGTGATAAGAAGTGGTATTTTGGTACTGATTGTCAGTGTTTGCAACCCAAGATAAAAGGTTAGTATTAAAGTTTGGTATCAATAAAAAATAAAAATATTATTCTAATATATTTTTAATTAAGATATATTTTTTAACTAAATTATCCAACAATACCTCATAGCAAGACGTGAGATGCTTGAATTTTGTATCTTTCATGCCCCATTAAATACAAAAGCGATGACATAAACTCGTGTTGGCATGCTGATTTATGGGATATTTGACTAATGAAAAAGGATGAATATTTGACAATATATCTTTAAGGTATATTAACCTATGAAAATGAGATTTAATTACGTAACTCACCAAGGTAGCATCAAGAAATCGAAAGAACAAGCTGCATTTGACCACACATTCTTTTGTTAAATCGAAAGAACAAGCTGCATTTTTTTTTTTAATGAAATAAGATTCGAGTAAACAAACAAAAAAAATTTACATAATATTTAATATTACGTTTGAAAAATACTTTTAAAAAAAATTAAAAATATTTTTTATATATTTTTTATAAATTACTATATTTTTAATAATTTCATATTAATATTCTGATATCAAAAATAATTTTTAAAAATTAAAAAAATATTATTTTATTATATTTTAAAATAACAAATACTTTAAAAAACAACCATTACTACATTTCTCCATAACCTACTAAAAATAACTTCTGTTGTCTGTTGGGAGCAGAGGAGGGAGACAGCATTAGGCAATATGGGCCAAAAAATTATGTATTTATTTAAATTTATTTTTATTTAGAGCTACTATAAGCACAAACCCCAAAGGATAGCAAAGTGCCCTAGTCTTCATCCTCCGTCTCTTCATCATCATCCTCGTTTCCTCCATACCTCCATCCATCCTCTGCATTGTCACGATCCTCTTCCTCGGTTTCTTCACTGTCTTCTTCTTCTTCATAAGTCTCATCCTTAATTGTCCAAGGTTTTTTCACTACATTCAATGTGGCAGGTGATGGACTTGAGCCTTTCCGTTGTCTGATTTTTACAGGAGGCATCTTCAAGTTTGGCTTGGACCTGCTCTGTTTCTGACTTTTCCCATTCACACGCTTTCCACCATAAGCATCTTGATCACTGGCTTCATCCAATTCATTGTCAGCATTAGGTGTTGCATTCTCAGCATTCTCATCTGCCATGTGGCCAGGATGCTCTCTTCTCAGATGGAGTTTGAGCTTGTATTCATGGATGTAATCCTTTTCACACCCTTCATAAGGGCAAATGTATGGTCGATCTGATGATGCAGAGCCATAAACCCCTGGAGGAGTCTTGGCATTCTTAGGTATCCTCTCTGGAGGTGTAGCATATTTCACCACTTCTGGAGTCGGATTCTGTAGAATTAAAGAAAATTCTGAGGATCAGAACTAAATTTTCAAGTGATTTAAAGTATTACACTAAAAGTCCCCCGTCTGAGCAGTGACTTCATCCATAGAATGGGTGCCTGGAAGAGAAAAGGATGGCTTGGCCCTTAAAGTGTGGATGGTTCCATGAAAAGAGACAGAATATGTTCACGCCATATTACCAGTTGCAATCCAACATGTAAGACCCACATGACATTGATTTGTGTCAAATTGCATCTTTAAACTGAAAATGCAACAAAATTCTTTTCGGTGCAAAGCTTTTGATTCAGATTAGTCCTTCAATGGGGACGAGATTTCCACTACTTATCCATTACTAGCCCACCATTTGTTCCAGAATTCCTCCCAAATACTTGGTTCTCAGGTTACAAGTATAACCCATCAAATTTCCTCACAAGGTTGAATAATCTAAATCAATCCAATCTGTATCTATAATCTAAATCAATCCAATCTGTATCGCATGCGGTATAGTTCTGAGGACTCCAAGCCATTAGGGCATTTGAAATTGTGTTACAACTTTTAGTCCAAAATCCAAGGTTTTGTCATCTCTACCTTATCTTGCATACAAAAAGTACTTTATTTTAAAAAATCAATGTCAACAAATGCTAGAGATATGGTATAACATTGAACAGTCAATGCATCAAGGTACCTTCATCAACAAACATCAGAAATAACTTCAAAAACCAAGACAGTAGAAAAGCAAATGTTATCAATTTGTCCAAGAGCATCATGGTACATAGTATATGTTGATAGCCGCTTTAAATGACTTTCAATTAAGAAAGTAAATGAATAGATGCAGAAACAGCTCAACTATTTAACAGTGGAATGGCATGCCAAAAGCATTACAAGTGAATGATTGGAACTTACCTTTTCATGATGAGAACCAATGTGGTTCTTCAGCTTGTATTCATGAGCATATCTCTTTCCACATTCTGGGTATGGACAGATATGATAGTTTTCTTGTGAATGTGTTTTCATGTGAGATCTCAGGTTGAAATCCAAGGAGAATGCCTGAATCAACCAAAATCGAAATTAGACAGAAGTACAGCCCTGAATATTAAGTGATGCATCCACCACAACACAAGTAAAGAAGCAATCCGAAGCACACAGCATACAATGATGTAAAACAAGTCATCAATCTGTCACAGATGATAACTCTCACAAGAGCCTAGAACAGTGAACACATCAGTTTTCTGCCTTGGATTCCTGCATAACTTGAACCAACCATTCTCTTTGAACCTCCCAATCATCTGCCAAGTGCAACAATCAACCAACCCTTCCCTGTCCCTTAAAAAAATAAAAATAAAATAAAAAACAGGGAGAAAAAAAGGTTCTTTGACCCATCCAACCTCCAAACCAAATGTCCAAGGCATGTTAAGTTACGAAAAAATGGGAACTGTTTTCTAAAAAAAATTCTCATTGAAAACAGAAACCAGGATTTCTTGCACAAATGTAGTATTTCTCCAACTGATTGTTTCCGTGAATTTGGGAAACACAGTAAATATACTTTTCACTGTTTCCCTTTTCAAGTTGTTCACTGCTTTCTCAACAAAAAATAATATGCAAAGATGAGTCTTTTATTTTTAGATAAAAAAAAAAAAAAATTGTTTCCGACAAGTGGATGCATATCCAATTTTCCATTAGAAAATGAAAACTAGATATGGAGAACAAAACTGAAATTTGACATGAAAAATGTTTTTTTACAACTTAACTGTCTCCAAATTGCTGAGGTTAAAATACAGGTTCAAACTTTAATTGTGGAATTTGGAAAAATCAACAAACTGATTGATAAATGAGAATGAAAAATAATAAGAAACCTGAATGTAAGATAGTAATGGAAGAATGAATTTAAGCACACGAGAAACATGAATATCATTTATAGAGAACATAACAATCTAACCATCAAGATGTCAACTAATTAAAAGAAAAATGTTAGTGGAAAGATTTATCACCTTACCACAGCCTTCATGAGGACATATGAAATCTCTTTCCCCTGTATGAATTAAAAAGTGTCTTTTCAACTTGGAACTATCCAAAAATTTCTGCAGCATATACACAACAGTTAAAACACCATAATACAAGTTCAGAAAAAGGAAATAGTAAAATATTTAAGAGAATTATAACATTTGAATGTTAAGAATAAAGTGAAAAAAATCTTTTTTGCTACAAAATTACATTAAAGGATGCATTAGGCTCAATCATTACAGAAATCTATGCTGCATATGTAGGTTAATTTCACAATTTCAACAACAAATAACTTTGAGCACTCTTGTTTTTCCCATTTTCTCTTTCTGATATGTGCTATTGACATCAACTATCAACCTCTTCTAAAAATTTATCCAGCACCCATGAAATTAATAACAAGAAATTCAGTGTCACATTGCAAGTAGTTGACCTCCAACATGATTTGTCAAAATTCCACTGAAATGTGTTCTCTCGAGCTTTCCCTCTCAGCTTAACAGATATTAACTTCATGGGGACATTCCAAAAACATAATGAGACCTCATCATAAGGAACACAAATGTTGAACCAAGAAAGTAAACAGTACTGCCTTTCATGGTAGCAGTAGTTGTAGCTTCTACAGGCATAAATAATCCAGAGTCACCAAAACCATGTTACTTATCATTCATTTTTTCACCACTTCACAGCTGTTCAAGTACACTTAAAACAGTTCTTTTATGATTTGAATTAGAAGTATAGAGTGTCCTCTCTTCACTGCCTAATTAAAATGCCTCATGATGTTGATATTTCATCACTGTTTCTCTTCTCAAATTGCAAAGTATATATACAAACACTCAAAGGTTTCACCACACAAACATAATATCTTCAAGAAACAAAATAAAACCTAAAAAATTTATGTTGAGCACCTTTCCGCATCCCTCATAGTGACAAACATATTGTCTCTCTCCATGTATATGAGAATGCTTTCTCAAAGCACCAGCATCGATAAAGGTCTTACCACACCCTTCAAAACTGCAAAGGAAAAGAACCTCAGTAGTAGGCTCTGGTTCTGGCTCTGGTGCTTGGGGCTCTTTTGCCTTCTCTTTCAAGGCATTTAATTGGTTTTCTAACGTAACAGAACAAAGAACATAGTTAGGTAGGATTAGCATATCAAAATTCATTCAACTGAGAAACCTCTCAACAACTTCTATCTTTTCCAAAACTGCAAGAAGGCTATACAAAACAAAACCCAGCTAAGCAAATTAATTGCCAAGTCTTACGTCATCTGCATTGAAATGTGATATTAATTAAAGAAGACAAAGGCATATACTTCAAACATAAAACATGGAGCAAATTTAATGATTCTCCATATATTTGCACAAAGAAAAACATTATATTTTGTAAAGAACAACAAATGTGATCACTTAAAAAGGAAATGTACTAGTATAATTTACCTGTTACCCATTTGAAAAGAGAACACCTTCCACCAGTTGCCACCACATCTTGAGGCACCCTGAGACAACAGAAGCAGAATCGATCAGATTGTTGGGATTGGACAATTCATCAACCCATGTTCCAAAAACGAAACACCTAACCCAATTTTTCAAAGAAACCAAACAGAAAGCTATAAGAAAAGAAAAGACGAATTCAGTAAACAAGAAAAATAATAAAAATCGAGTCTTTTGGCTCCTAATTGAAAAACCCAAAATGCATAACAATGAAAAGAAAGAAATATAATTGTACAGCGGACAGGAATTGAGAAAAAGAAGAGAATTAGAGGAATTACCATTCTTTGAACCATTTAACAGCAGGAGTCTTTGATCTGATAATGGGGCGTCTCTCAAATATATTGTGAGTGAACTGATGATGATGATGATGAGCCTCCATGTTTTTCTTCAATGGCAGCAATAGATAATTTGAATAAATCTTGGGTTAGGGTTAGGGTTCGAATAAGAGAGGGGATTAGGAGATAGAGAGAAGATATGGAGTATGCATGGACGATAGACTGATAGAGCTTCGACCGTGTCCCTGTTTCTCAAGGAAAGCCAAGACATGTTGGATGACTCCCTAATCGACTTTCTATGTGTTAACTACAACTCGGTACCCTGAATATGACAGGGATGTCCAATTAGTCCCTAAACAATAAGTTCTTTCTATTTTATTTTATTTTGAAACCCCGCCGGTCCAGATCTCAGACGACCCAAGTCAGCTAAGTTCAAGGAGTGTTTGTCATTGAATTTCAAACTGTTTTTTATCAAATTCTTAAAAAAAAATTTAGTATTTTTAGATTGTTTTAATGCACTAGTATTAAAAATAAATTTTAAAAAATAAAAAATATATATATTTAAATGTATTTTCGAGCAAATAACACTTTAAAAATCAAATGATATCATATTCACAATTTACCACACTTTAAAAATCATTCTTAGGTGTGTTTAGGATTGTGGTAGCAGTGGCAGTTCAAAGTATTTTTAACTTAGAAATATATCAAAATAATAATAAAAAATTATTTTTAAAAAATTATTTTTAATATTAACACATTAAAACAATTTTAAAATATAAAAAAAAATTATTTAAAAAAAATTAAAATTTAAAAAAACACGTTACAAAACGGGCAAGAAACAAAACAAGTTCACAGCCTTACAAGTTTCTGACTTTTTCACTAACAAGATATGGATTCATTCAAAAACAACACTTCCACCAGTATCTGCAACCATGGATCTTGCCGAGACTCCACATACTGGACGTTGTAAAATCCATCTTGGATCTCTCAAAATATACAGGTGAATCCAACTCCTTGTCAAGAATAACAGGGAGAATCAATGAATTCATGTGACAGCACACCTATTCAGTACTATTAAAGAACCTTAGCCGATACCCATGGAAGTTATCAGCTAAACCCATCTTATATAGTGCAAAAATCCCAAAAACTCTAAGCCAAGGTGGTCCATTTGTGACTATGAATTCTGCATGGTAAGTGGTAAAAAGGAGAGAAAAAAAAATGGTTAAACCAAGTTGTTTGATCATGCGAAGGATTACTCCTTTTGCATTACCATGTATTTTGAAACAATAATCCTCAAGAAACTTCACAGCCACAGTTGCATCTTTACCATCTGCGGATTCCTTGTCTTCTAAGAGCGTGTTTGGCAGTGTAGTTGCGGGTACTTTTCAAATAACTTTTCGTGCCAAAATACATATCAATCATGTTTTTTCATTTTTTAAAAATCATTTTTGATATCAGCACATCAAAACGATCCAAAACATACAAACCATTTAAATTTTAGCAAAAAAAAAATTTAAATTTTTTGGAAACGCAGCCGCAGCCGCGTTCCCAAACGTGCTCTAAATCTCCAAACTATTGCGGTTCTCTTAATTAATAATATCACTTAATAATTTAAATTTTTAAATTAAATTAGTTTATTGATATAATATCGGAGTCTTGGTAATCAAGCGATCACGAGTTTAAATCTCATTGTTGCTATTTATTTAATAAAATTAAGCACAAGGTAGTGTAGGTTTATACAAGTTTCAAATTTAAAGGATTTTCACTTGAGAATGTTTAATAAAAAATAATATAAATCATATTTTAAAACTTCACATATCTAATTAACAGCTTAATGTTTATAAAATATTCTTTATTAACATCATGTAAATCCGCAGGTTCAAGAATATTAAAACCAATACAGTTTTCTCCAATTGATTCAGTCTCTTTCAATGGAATCACTCCCTTAATTAGATGTATTAGGATCATTTTCTTGGAAATCTTGATTAACCACTTCATTAGTTACCATATCATCCATCAAGAAAACCCCAACAGGTTGTCTTCTTCATCCTTCCATATTGACTCTGTAGATGTTAACATTGTTTATCTTTTATGTAACATGTTTAGCTGTAACAATATCTTTGTAAGTGGCTTTTGTCTGTCTGCCTGCCATGGACATGGGGCACTCGCTCACTTCGAAGGAAAAGAAGTAAGAATACATGGTGGTACAAGGAATGGAACTGCTAATCTCCTCCTTGTTGGCGCGCACGTTACCACTAATCCAATAGGCCTCTTGTGTCTGTGTGTGTGATTGAGTGACCTGCTGATCAACAATCGACAACTGACTCTACTGCCGTACGTAACGGCGATGGTTTCTGTTTTTTAAGTGTTCTGTGTCTTAAAATAATATTAAAATAATGTTTTTTTAAAGTTTTTTCTATAGTTTTACGTGTTAGTGTTAAAAAAAAATAATAAAAAAAACAACATTTTAATATTTTATCAATTAAGAAACATTATACATCACGTTATCAAACATTCACGAACCTAGAGTTCTAATAAAACTTCATATTAAAATATGTGATCAAGAATTGAGATTAAAAGCTAGGTCACTCAAGCATGTTCCTTATGATAATTACATAATTGAGTGCACCCCACCTATGCAAGAGAACACGTATAATATAAAAGGATATTGGACAAGAAAGTGGAAGCATACATATATATTTGTAACTTCGCCATGGAATGACAGGGCATCAAACCAACCTTTGTTGCTGTAAGCTTTGCGCACCAACTTTTGGTAATCTTCTGCTTGGACTACATGCGCTGCAGGTTGATTGTTCACTAAAAGACACACCAGTCGTGTAACCAAAAACAGAACTGTGTGGCCAGCCCCTTGACTGGTCTAGTTGATTGAACCAACCTTGACCAAGATGTATCAGTTTTGTGTGATATTAGCCAATATCTCCCATAAATATACCTTCCCTTTTGAAATATTACTGTGTAGATCATCACATTTTTCCTCCTGCCATTGCTTAAGAAACTTTCTGGGGCTTCTCATTAGCATCACACTCCTCATGAGACTTGTCCAACTGGGGATTTTTACTCTTCCAACCAAGCAATTCTTATCCATCCCCATAACAATTTCACTAATTGATGGACGGTTTTCTTCCTTGCATGAGACACAACGCGATGCTACATATAACAAGTGCTTAATCGTGCCCTCCATGAATGTTGGCAATGCGATTCTCGCGTCACATACTTCCATCAATCTTTGCTTCTCAATCAATGGCACTGCCCAATCAACTATTGAAGCCGGCAGCCTAGAAACATCGATCGCTTTTTGACAGCTAACGATCTCTAACAAAACAACTCCATAGCTGAAAACATCATTCTTGGTGCTTAGTTTGCTAGGTGTGGTGTAACAAGGATCCAAGTACCCAATTGTGCCAGCCGGTTGAGTCTCGTGATCAGGGCTTGATGATGAATCCACGCGCAGCACAGCAAGTCCAAAATCCGCCAACTTAGCCTTCCAATTTAAATCAAACAAAACATTAGCAGATTTAATGTCTCTGTGAATAACCAAAGGCTTGCCCTCGTGAAGGAATTGGATTGCCCTTGCGATTTGGATAGCAATTTCTACTCGTTTAGGCCATGATGGTGGAGTGGCATCAACATGCAACAAGTCATGGAGAGAACCGTAAGGCATATACTCCATAACCAAAAGCCTGTTCTTCTCCTTGCAAGTTGAGTAGTGATCATCATCATGAGTCGTTCCAAGAAAGTTGATGACATAAGGACTTTCACCTAGGGAGGATAAAACACATATTTCATTCTCAAGCTTCTTGGAGTTGTCAATAGAGACATGGTCACTGCCAACAGACGATTTCTTGATCGCAACAAGCTTGTTTTCTTCAAGTGTGCCCTTGTAGACTGATCCATGGCTTCCTTTTCCTAGGAGCCTTGAAGGAGAGAAGCTTCCAGTTGCCTTTACAAGTTCCTTATAGTCAAACTCCACCATCGATTTTTCTTGTTCTTTTCTTTTCGTTAACGAGTACTTCCTAGGTTTGAAAGAAACTGAAGTGAAACAAAGAAAGAAAACCAGTACTACTGGCTCAAGCTGGTTGGTTGAAGGGGAAAGTGGGGGCTTCCTGGAGTTGGAAAATGTAAAGGAAAAGGTGATGTAGAAGGCAGAGAATAAAGGGAGCTTTGGGTGGCATGAAAAGGAAAAATATAATGGAAGAATTATTGAAGAAAGGAAAAGATAGTAAGAGATAGAGAGAAAGTTGGAGAAAAGCAAAAGCTGTGCTGTCCTAGTTAAAAGAAACGCTTCTGACGAGGGATGAGACCCCGTCGGTCGTTTTGTTCCCCACCACTCCTCTTTCATTTTATTTATTTAGAAGATGCTAGATGATTCACCTGTACTATCGGGTCAAATTAAAAAAAATTTAAAGTCATAAAATATTTAAATATTACTTCTTCTTTTTTCTAATAAATAACCCAAAATATAAAAAAAAATTATAAACTTTAATTCTCAATCATCCATATTAGACTAATATTAAACAATAAAATTTTTAATTAAAAAAATAACATAAAAGATAAGTTAAGTTAACATGAGTTAACCATTAAGCACTATTACAGAATTATGAAATCAGGATAACATAACGATAAAAAAAAAATCATGAAGCTTAATTTCCAGTTAAATATAATATTAATTAATGAAATTAAAAATAATCAATTAAAAAAAATAAGTTAATTAGGTTAACTCGCAGCCTAGGTCCAATGTTGAAGAACTCGTGACTCAGGTAAAGAGACCAATATAACCTTTTAGAAAGAAAATAAATAAAAAACATGATTTAATCAGGGTTAAAATGTTAAAACTCGTGACCTTGATCTTAAGACCAAGATATTCTCATAAAAAAAATTAAAATAAATTATGAAACTTAATTCCCAACTGACCCAATATTGAATGATAAAATTAAAAAAAAATCAATTAAATAAAATATATATAAAATAACTCGAGTTAACTCAAGTTAATCCGTTAAGCATTATTCTCGTGTCATGAGATCATTACAATCTAATGAAAAGTAAACAAAACAAATCATGAAATTTAATTCTCAATCAAATCAATATTAAAGGATGAAACTGAAAGACAATAAAATCTGAGTTAACTCGTCAAATCAGGTTAACACGTCAAACCTAGGATCCATATCATGAGAGTGTGATAACTAAATAGAAAAAAAAATCTAATATTAAAAAATAAAATTAAACAAAAAAATATTAATTGAAAAAAATAAAGAAAAGAAAAGAAAATAAAGCACTATTCCAATGAATAGTATTTTGTAAGAAGAGGTTTAATAAAACCTCGTTTTCTTTTAATTTATAGTTAATTTAAAGCCAACATCTTTCGAGAAATATACTAATATTAGTTTAACCATCCTTAATTTATGTGAATTTTAATTAATATATAAATATAACTATTATTTTTAAGGGGAAAATTGTCTAGTTTTTAAGGCAAAACTATCATATTTCATTTTATTTTATGATGGGTATTTTTCACAATCAATAAAATTAAATTTTCTTTTGCAAGATCAAGAACCAACTCAATATCAAGAAATTATTTTTAAGATTGCAATAATTTAACAAAAAAATAATAAGAAATAAATTATAAAGTCGAATCACTAATTAAAAAAAAAAAGAAAAAACAATTAAGGCTGGAGTAAAAAAAATGACCAAAAAAGAATTTGTTTTTTAATGAAGGTTCATTTGTAAATTTTGATCCTCACTTTTATTTTTCTTTGCAAGAAATCAAACCAAGTTCTTTTTGACAAAATTAAGAACCGATATAACATTAAACTACTTAGATTTAACCAATTTGGCCACAAGATGCAACCAAGTTCATATCCAGCACTTAGGGCTGGTATAGCACAATGGCCCATGCTCTCCCTCGTTAGTCTCATAACCATCAACTCTCCCTAATTCAATCTGTAGGTAGCCTCATTTGGCAATGAAACTCCGGGAACAAGGTGTACATGGTGCTGAATTTGTCCCATAAATGGCAGACTCAGAGGAATCTCGTCAAAAACAACATCTTCAAATTCTTTCAGCAATGGCTGAACAAGCTCATTATAATCATTTGAAACAATTCCATTCTCTTCTACAATCAACAATGCAAAGAATTCTTATTTTCTAAAGATAATCCTTTCAAATTAAGAACCGGTTAGGAACCACAACTAGAATTTTTAAATTTACCGACGGAACCAGTAGTTAGACATTATGTCTAACGAGATGATTTTTACCAACGGGCTCACAAAGAATTATTGTTCGTTGAAAAAAATATCCTCGATGATTCCTGCTTTGTCTATAATTTCATCGATAAAATAATCACTGATAGATTTACAAATAGAATAAGCACACCAAACAAAAAAAAATACTCGCTTCATTTTGTTGGTATATCCCTTGATGAATATGACATATCACCAACAACAAAAAACCGTATGTAATTTTATTAGTAATTTTTTTAATGTATATCAACAGAATTAAACCGTCGATGATTAAACAGCAGCAATGATATTTATAGTAATTCTTTCTCAACTCTCTAAAATATACCGACAAACTTAATCTGTCAATAATATTTAAAAAATATTCAATTAAAAATAAAAATATTATACAAATCCACAATGTTTTCACTCACTTGTCACCGTAAAACACTTGGCCTTTAAGTTTTCTTTTTTTAGTTCCTTCATGTAATATATCCAACATGTATGAACAATCGAACATATGGCATCGGTAGAATGAAAACTCAAACCAAAGTAAATTTTAGGTGTCTTCATGATGTTGGAGGTTATGAACTATCGAATACAGATTTGTTGTAACTAGACCATATAAAAAGCCTAACAAATATATTAATATATTTATGAATCATATAAATAAGTTTAAATCCAAGAAAAGAGGTCATGTCAAACAACTTATTTGATAGAAATAATCTAAACTTTTGATTTGATTTTTGAATTATGTGCAATAGAACTGAGTTTGTCGACTCAAAGGCCTTAAAAAAAAAGCCTAAAATGTTAGTTTTATTATTTTTCTATTTAGTTTTTATTTTTATTTTTATTTTTTCTGCATGTTTAGGGATTTTGATTTTCATTTCTTATAATGGTCACTATTAAAAAGGTGGTTATCCAAGATTAAGTTTTTTTGTTTTAGGAAGTGTTTCCCTCATAATTTAATATTTTAAAAAATATATATATTTTTAAATTGTTTTGATATGTTGATGTGAAAAAAAAATTAAAAATAAAAAAAAATTATTTTGATATATTTCTAAATAAAAAACATTTTAGACCATTATCACTACTACAATCTCAAACACACCTTAGACCCTTTTTTTTTTCTTGAAATTGTCTTTATTTATTAATTTGATTCCTTGACATAGATTTGGCGGCGTTACCTCACCAAAGATGAGTTTCAATTAGATTTTATATGTTTACAAGGGGCAAGTGATGGTAGAAGAGAAGACTGGAATGCCAGAGACAGCCAACCATCATCATCTCCATACGCTCTGCCCAGTCAAACCACCCCTTTCTGCGCGCACCCATGAGCAGCAGGTAGGGCTAGCACCACCACGAAAAATACACCACCAGGTCCCTAGCAAAATGGTCGGAAAATTCTCCCACCGAGACAAGTGAAAACCCCAATTTATGCAGAACTTCAAGCATGCTCACCAACTGCAAGACTTTTCCGTATTGGTGCACAAACCAGCAGCAACACGACTCCTAACATTTGGAAGACATGACTTGCAGAGCTCGCACAATCTGTCTAGATTGATAGAGTGAGAGAGAGAGCGTTTCTAAAATCTTAAATGCAGTTAATCCTATGCTTGAAACTTTAAAATTAAGAATGCCTTCTAAGGTATTGCATAAATGATTCTCGAAAAAGAAAAGATTGCAGCATAAATGCAACGAATTCAAACATCCAGTGGAAAATGTAGCACAGGCCGAAAGATTGACAAAGAAATAAAATTGATGACAGAAAAACAAACGATCAAGAGAGAACTTTTAAGAGTCGAATGCCCAAAATGATCAGAAAATGAACTTGTATTACTTGTCATTTCCAAAAATCAATTAACCAAAATAGAATGAAACCCAAGAAAGCAAAAGTAACTCTAGAGGTAATTCTAGAAGGCCATTGTATGGTACATTTCAAAAGTAAATTGCTCCTTTGGCTATCCATTTAGCGTTGCTGGTACAACACACATCTCGAACAAGCAATGGACATTATCCATAAACTTAATAACATAATTCTTCAAAACTTTCTTCTCATGTGTTTTTAGCAAATGGGCAAGTTTCTTTTCTCTTTAACCAGTTTATTCGACTCCAAAACCTTCATAAGATGGTACCTTGACAGAATCATTTTATCAATCTTAACAATGCAGTGGTTGTTTTCTATGTTCCCATATAAGTGTAGTGCGTTGAAACAATAGGTCGAACTCCAGCAAAAGCCAAAATCAAATGATAGAGGTAGGAGAATCACCATGAGATGACAGTAAGAACCAAATGTACATATAGTGCTCATTCAACAAACTGAGAAAAACAGATTGGAATATGAACACAGAAAAAAACAGTCACTGAAGCAATTTACACGACTCTGATGATGTGCATTACACGAGGGAACTCTCTTCCATGAAGTGACTATCGTTTACTCTAGCTGGTACCATCTTATATCTCCAATAAATCGACAATTATTGGTAGTTATCCAAGTATTTATTCTCACTTATTGCCAAGCAAACTCAAAATGTTAGTCCCGTTAATCAGTTTCTTGGACTCCAAAAAGAAAGAACTGAACAATAAAATCAGAAACATAAATTGATCCGAGCACACACACAAACTACTTCTGAAGCAAGTTAAGAGTACTATTACGCTGTGCATTGCAGAAGCAATACTTACTTTTTTGTCATAAAGAGTGAGTTCTTTTTGACTTGTCAGTACCGCCATATATCTGCAATAAGTCTGGAGCTTTGTCCGCATATTTGGTAACATAATTCAGCAAGAACTTCTTCTCGCTGATTGTTAGCGGAGTAGCAATATTCCAATCTCCTTCAATTAGCTTTCTCGACTCCAAAACCTTCATAACATTGTACCTTGGACGAACTCTTTTATCAATTGAGAAACCAATAAAATAGGGATAGGTAATTAAAGATTGCCGTCCCAATTCCATGGTATTAAAGAAAAAATCCATTGCGCCCCTGATTTTCTCCTCTGAACAAGTTAATAGCGGGGGGAATCGCTTAAAGGCACACAAAACCTCACCTTCACTCCAACCCATACTTTTCATCACCTCAATTCTCTTCCTCCAGGTTGATTCAGACACTATAACCAGCACAGCAAGAACACGTACAAACATACTATCCCCTGGTTGAACGCCCAATTTTTTAGTAGCAGCCACTGCATAAACCATCTTATCATGCTTCTGCCCCATAACCCTTGGTTGCCACTGCATCAGTTTTGCTATTCTATCGATGGACACTCCCTCTTTTATCAGGAAATCGGTATTTAACTGCATATCACCATTTAAAGGAATCGACAACAACCATGGAGCACGCATAATAGCTTCTACAACTTCCTCGTTACTGGCATAAAAAGGCTTCAAAAACTCAAAAAATGGCTTAATATGAGAACCCAGATGTCTTCTCAAAACGTCCGGGTTTGATACAATAAGCTGGGGCAGAAGCTGACCCGCAAAACCATTTTTTATGAAGAAGTCAAACTTAGGCTTGAGAGTATCTTCTGTTCTGGAATGTAGGACAGCAGGCCACTTCTCGATCGTTTTAGCGATGTGGGTGTCCTTAAAGTCGTTAGATTTCAAGAATTGGATGACAGATTGGGGCTTATGGAGGTTATTTTCATCGATTTGGAACTTTTTGGAAACTGAGAGGGCAGATTGTAGAGGAAGCCCACAAGAGTTGACAAGGAATTGAACAGTAAACGACGATGAAGATGTTTGCAAGAAACGTTTTTGAATCAGAGAAAGCAGAAGGTTTCTCCTCATGGCTATAATATTGGTGGCCGTTTCCAAATTGCTCAGAGAGAAAGGGTTTTCGTTAGGGTTTTCGGCAATCAGCGCAGCAACGGCCACATGTTCATTGAGGTGAGGCTATCACTGTCCCGGATCCGATAGGGTTATTATAATCAACAATCCAGTTTAAACTATTAGTTTTTTAACAAAATTGATTAAATAATATATTTTAACAAATAAATAATTAAAAAGAATTTTCAAAATATTTTTAAAAAATAAAAAATATATTATTTTAATATATTTCCAAACAAAAAACACTTCAAAATATAATTTTTACCGTACTTTCAAACACTATCATCGAGCTATTTTTTAATACATTTTAGAGTATAAATCATAATGAATTTGTTTTTAAGAAGAAATTTATATATTTTAATGCTAAAAGGGTGTTTAAGGACAAATTAAATCTTATTTTTAGCCTCCAGAATAGACATAATTATAATTAAAAATTATTTTAATATGATAATATTAAAAATAATTTTTAATTAAAAATTAAAAAACCATGAAGCTGGAGAATTAAACCTTAATTATACACAAAACCTCCTTCCTCTCTCATCCCAAGCTCTTCATTATCACAAATTTCTTTTTTTTCCAAATTGTTTTAATATAAGCAAAGTTCTTGGTTGCAATTGCATCAGCTTTGCAACCCCATCAACATACAATCCCTCTTTGATTAGGAGATTAATATTTGATTGTGGAACACACTTGAAATCAAATGAAAATAACCATGAAGCTTGCTTATTCAAAGTGTTCATACCATTATGGAGTTTTTCAATATTTTTAATTGGTACGAAAAGTTTTGGTTTGACTTATTTTAACGTTTCATTCAAAGTTAATGTTGTAATTATATTATATTAAATATTATGTTGACACTATAAACGTAAATTTATTATACCGTGGATCACATTATAGATATAAAATATTTATACTATAAATAATATTATAGTGTTATGGGAGCATTGTTTTTGCTGTTTTTTAGTTAAAAATTGTTGTTGGGGAGCGTTGTCTTTTCTGTTTTATATGTCAAAAGTTGAGTCTAGCTTAGCAGTCGAGCGAGATCCAATATCTTTAGGTCTGGCTGCCTAAGAATATAAAAAAATAATACAAAAACATTAAAAAAAATATTAATTTAAAGTAAAAAAAAAATTTCAAATTTTTTAAAAGTATTTTTAAAACGAAAAAACAAAAATGTTTTAATAAAAAAATTCAACTCAGTCTCAAATAAAAAATAATTATCATCACCCAACTTTTGCACAATATAAAGATGCTTCAGAGCTTAAGCGAAACAATCTGTCTTTCCTTTCCGCGATTAAAAAACTTCTTTTTTTCCTCTTGACTCTTTTGTAAACTTTTTTTTTAACTTTAGTTCTAATGTTTTTATGTTTGGTTGGGCAGCCAAACTCAATAATATTAGGTCTGGTTGGACCGCTAAATCTAAAATATTTAAAATATTTTTTATATTTATTTTATATTTTAAAAAAATTATTACTAACATGCTGCAGAACACGGTTCAATATACTAATAAATATAAAAATTTATTATTTCAACTTGTATATTGTAGAGAATACTTATTTTATGAGAAGTTCGATACATGCATGTGTGCACTAGTCTCAATAGTACAAAACTAGTTTTCTATCTCATTGTCGGTATCTTATCAACATGTAAATTCAATATTTATTTATTTTGGTCATGCATTTCGATCGTATAGTGATGAAGTTGTTTGTCTTTGAGTATGGTTGTTACTATAAAAACAAATTCTTTGTCGACCTTCAACACTTAAATCGGTGGATGTAAAAAGAAAAATAATATATAAATAGAGAAATAAAATAAAAATTTTAGGAAGAGTGTTATTGAATGAACCGGTGCGCAGTTCTTGAATAAACTTAAATGACTTGAATGTTTATACGATGATCCAAAATATTTATAAATTTTAATAATATCAGTTCATCTCGCGAAGAGTAGCGTAATGATAAAAAATATCTTAAAAATTAACTCGTTGATTATAAAAAAAGTTGGTGTTTATGTGATTCGTTGATACAAAAAATAAATAGAAATAAAATAATATATAAATAAATAAATTAACACGCTATATTTTTTTAACTTAGATTATGAGTTAGAGTTTGCGGTGAGTTCATGTAAAACTATAATGGTATTTTAGAATATATTTTTGTACACAACTCCATATATTATTTAATCGTATTTGAAGACACGTTACTTTTATAAATAGATTCAAAATATAATGACAAAAAAAAAACAGAGGAAATAAGATAATATGAGAGGAGCGAGAAATAAAAAAAGAAAAAAAAGAAAATAAATAATAAGTTATTAAAAATACATTGTGCCCTAACCCTACTTTGCTACGTTTGCTTGTTCATGGTGATCTTCAAAGTCCATTGGCATGGTATTCTCTTTGTATTGTATGCAAGCCATTATATACGGCAGCTGAAACGTTTGATTTGCCAAAGATATAGCTATCAAAAGAAATTTTAAGATGATGGGATTTGTGTCAATTTTTCATCTTATTTTGTGATTTTCATTATTGAAATACCTCAAAGTTTCAATCTTGGTATAAGGTATAAAATGTAGATGTCATGGGCGCAATTTGACTCGTTCAAAATTTTGAAATGGCTAACCTTCCTCTTGTACTCACCAAAATTAAATTCTATCAACCACTCATTTAATATTTTTCTAAATATTTTATAGATTATTCAAAAAAAACCCTTCCATGAAAAGGGTATTATAGACTTTCTAATTATATGTTTAGCATTGTGATAGTTTCTCCTTTTTTTTAACTAAAAAAACTACAGATTATATTTTTTTAACTTAGAGTTTGTGGTGAGTTCATGTAAAACTATAGCTTGCGTTGGTTAATAAAAAAAACAACTATAATTTAAAATAATAATGGTATTTTAGAATATATTTTTGTACACAGCTCCATATATTATTTAATCATATTTGAAGACACGTTACTTTTATAAATAGATTCAAAATATAATGACAAAAAAAAATAGAAGAAATAAGATAATATGAGAGGAGCGAGAAATAGAAAAAGAAAAAAAACAAAAGAAAGAATAATTTACTAAAAATACATTGGGACTTTGTTTTCAGCATTTTTAGTACCGATAAAATGATTTCGATAAAATAATTCTTCTTTGAAAAACATCAAATAAAGTCATAATTAATTATATATAATGACTTGCATTATATCTAATTCTGATTTTAAATCTCATTTTTTAATTATCAAATCTTCATAAAAAAAATATTTATACATGCTAATCGAATAAAAAGATCTATAATTTTGA
>Ga0307517_10005693_pt1 | contig 18672 bp, 18 predicted proteins | sample 23_EM_MG_FD_194515 | JGI IMG/M metagenome (GOLD analysis project Ga0307517, IMG submission 194515) | Populus trichocarpa ectomycorrhiza microbial communities from riparian zone in the Pacific Northwest, United States - 23_EM | ecosystem: Host-associated > Plants > Roots > Unclassified | place... | reverse complement strand
AGCACGCCCGGAAGCAGAAGGAAAAGGGGGTACCTTGGGGAGGCGTCCGGATGCTGCGGAGATGCGAGGCAGGAAAAGAGACGTCAGGACGTGAGATAAGGGGGGGGAGAAGAGCAGGAGATGTGGGATGGCGGCGGGATGTGGGTAAGGTCCGACGTCACGTCAGGACGCAATCGGCGTGGGGAATGGCGTCCGGATGCTGGGGACGCAGAGCACGGAAAAACGACGTCGGATGCGTCCGGACGCGGCGCCCGCGCCTCAGATGCAGGATTAATTTTTGCTGATGCACGTGCTCGCTCAATCGCCTCACGGGCCTTCTCAAAGAGCACACCCCGAGCTCACGCCCTTCCCACCAATCCACAACATGGTAGTCCCCCCACCTCACCATCCTGCACGACGAATACCACAAGGCGGCGAGGACAGCCCAAAAGCATGGCACCATGGCCCTGAGGGAACTGGCGAATTCGTCCAGAGCAAGATATTTCAAGGCGATCAAGGTCGTGAAAAACAAGCCCTGGTCCACTTTCCTCCTAGAAGCCACCCCCCAAACCCTGTGGACAGCAAAGAGGTTCGCCACGGGCCACGTGCCACCCGGTTGCCCTTCCCTTCCAAGGGCCGTGACCCCACAACAAATGAACGAGGCCCTGCCTGGCCACTTCTTTCCCTCCAAAGCAGCTTTCTCCCACCCCGCTCGGCTGACGCCATCCAAATCGGCACCCCCCTCACCAGTGATGAGATCGCCTCTGCGCTCTCGAAATCCTCCTCCTTGTTGGCCCCAGGCCCGGATGGAATACCCTACCTCACCTTGAAACGGGTCAACAACATCAACCCCGCTATGCTCCTCCAAGTCCGATCCCCAATGGTTTCCCTCGGATACCACCCGGCGTCCCGGAAGGTGGCTGATGCTCTGGTCCTCGACAAGCCGGGAAAGCCCTCCTACGAATTGCGCTCCTCATTCAGGATCATCGTCCTCCTCCGCCTGGTCTCAAAGATGCTTGAAAGGATAATTCCGGCACCCCTCCGCCTCACTGCCCACTCCAACGGCTTGATCCATCACAACCAATGCTCCTCCCTCCCTGGGCTGACCATATACGATGCCTGCCTCACCCTTGTCAACGATGTGAAAAGCCTGCAGTTGCCAGGCCTGCAGGTGTCCTCCCTCTTTCTGGACATCAAAGCTGGCTTCGACAATGTTGATAAGGTTACACTGGCCTGCATCCTAAGGGAAGGCACCATTGCCCCGTATCTCGTCTCCTGGATCCCCTCCTTTCTGGATGAATGTAGCTGCACCCTAGTTTTCCAGGGTGCCCCGGGCACCCCAGCCCCTCTCAATGTTGAGGCCCCCCAGGGCTCCCCAATCTCCCCCCACCTCTTCCGTATCCAGGTGGCACCCCTCAACTTCCGGATCCTGTGTTGCCTCATGCTCTCCTACGTGAACCATTTCGCCGTGACTGTCGTCTCGCTCTCCTACCGAAGGAACATCCACGGTCTCCATGGACTCTTCAAGACCATCAAGGCCAGAGCAGGCCGTTTCGGCATATCCTTATCCATCCCCAAAACAGAACTCATACACTGGAGGACCCCCAGCCAAAGACACTTACAATGGTGCCTCTTGCCCATTCATCTTGACGGGAACCTTTCCACCCCTGGGACTCCCTGCAGTGGTCAGGTTACTGGTTCACACCCACCCTGTCCACGTCTACCCACTTCTCGTGCCGCCTCACGCTGGCCCAAGCAGTCTTCGCCCAGATCAGAGACATTTGCCACCCCGGGGGGGGGGGCTCGCCCCCTACCTGTGCCACACATTGGCAACCTCACTTGTCGTGCCCATCCTTCTTTACAGGGCGGACCTCTTCTCGCCCAACGCAGGCTCCATCTCGAGGCTCAACACTTTCTGGCACAAGGTGCAGAGGTGGGCGACAAATTGCTTCTCGTCAACCCCTCTTGGCATCCTGGCTAACTAGTCCTGCCTGCCCAGCGTCCCCCTTGTGGTCTCCGAGTGACAGAGGCTGGCTGCCCTCCATACTGTTTGCTCCCCCCCACAGGTCAACCCCGCAACGGCACCCCTGCACCCCTCCTTCCACTCTCTGTTTTCCCACCAGGCCTCTGATACCTTAAGGCCCATCACCCTTTGCCTATCATCGGTCTATCTTGCCCTAAGTTGGAAAACCCCCCGCCCGGCCCCCGCTCTCAGGACCCACCTCCAGGTGGACACTGTGGCTCACAGGACTTCGCTTTCACTGGTGGCCTGTCCAAGATGCCCATGATCAACTCCCACCTGGTCCCCGAACTCACGATCCTCCTCCCCCCGCAATCCATCATAACGAGCACGTACTATGCACTGAAAAAGAGTCAGGGAAGCCCTCATCGAGGACTGGTCTCGGCTCCTCCCCCCGCCAATGTTGTACCACCACCCCCCAGCCCTACAGCCTCGACCCAAGCTGGGACTGAGCAAGTGTGTAGCAGGGCGCATCAACTAAATGTGAGCCGGGAAGTGTTACCTGGCCGCCTACCCCGGCTGGATGGCCCGACTCCTCCTGCCCCCCCTGCGGTTTGGAACCTGAAACGTTCAAACAGGCCATCCTCGGCTGCCCATCCAGAGAGGGCGCCCGGGCACCTCTCCTCCACGGCGTAACAAGTGTCAGTCAGGAGGCCCCCCTCAGGCTCTCTCTCCCCCTGATGAAAACGATCCCCGCCTCCATCAGCGTAACCTCCATGGGCTTCCCTCAAACGATGTTCCCACCCCCAACTCCCCCCTCTTCCCCACCTTTTTCCCTCTCTCCCTCCAACCTGCCGCCCCCAGTGTTTCGAGTGTTTTCCTTGGCTGAGGCTTCAGAGTAATCATTTGGGTTTTCTTTCCTGTCGCTTATGTAGGCTTTCCATTCGAATAAGTTGTATGGCTTGCGTTCCTTACTGTTAGCGTGGCCCTACGGCCCCGTGGAGGAGAACCTCCCGTGACTGTCGATATTCACCCGTGCCGTGACTTTCCTTTTATTATTTGTTTGGATTTATAGGTTTTGTTCTCTCCATAGCTTGCTCTGCACGAGTCTTTCTGTACCTAAAACAATGAATGCATGATTACCAAAAAAAAGGAAAAAAAGAAAGAAAAACGACAAAGGGATATGCACGAACCATCCCTCCCACACCTCCAGCGATTGAAATCTCCACAGTATGAGCAATCATCGTCGGTTGGTTTCCCTCACCCCTTTTCTGATGGCCTCGTTGCCCAGAAGGGTGAAGCTCCTCCCATCCACCGCTCGCCTCTGGCCGCTCTGGATGGCACTCTCTACGGGCAGCATTTGTTTACGGGGTCACAGCACCCTCTTCATGCCCTTCCCTGCACCTGCTTAGTAGCACATTGCTTAGCACTTGCAACGGTCGGGTACGGTCGCAACTGGTCAGTGCGTACCTGCTAGTTTCATGTTATTGGTGTACTCGTTGCCCTGGTGACTCTGGTCCCTGGTATGGCACCACATTCTGGGAAACATTTAGATACAGTCGGCATTCAAAAAATCAGGATCCAGTCTCAGTCAGTCTCGTCCAGACTTCTGGTGGTTACTGTCCCTTCCAGCCTTCGACCTCTTGGTTACATCGGCTAGCACCCTACAGCTTCAATAGCCAGCCTACTCCTCCTGCCGCAGCACCTCCTGGCCTATGTCTCCTGCTGATCGTCTGGCTTAATGATCGTGGCTGTTTGCGTGGTTCTTTTGTGTGTAGGCAGTTCATGCCTATGGCAGCTGTCCTTTTGGGGACAGGCAACACCCCCCCCCCGCCCTGTTTCCGGTGCACTCAGGGATCTACGTCCTCCCGCCACAGACTCGCATAAGTGCTGGCTGGGTTACCAATCGCCATCTTGGGTCTGCGCTGGCCTCTGCTTCCTGGGGAATATGCCCGTGGTACATTCCTCTCGTGTGTAGTCTCATCCTATGTCCTTGTCGGGCTAGCGCCTGAGTCCCTCCCCCTTTTCCAAGGAATGGGGTTTGTAGCTTGGCTATGGGTGGGTTGACTACAGGTTGGGGCTTAAGTGTATTTCCTTTCTGGAGGTGCTTGAGGTTTTCCTTATGTTGCTGATTTGTTAGTTCCCGGTCAGCGGTTTCTATCGTTGGGTTGCACTTCTGTGGAGGTTTATTGGTTCGTTGGATTCAGTCCTGTGGTTTCATTGTAGTTTCTACCCATAGTACCGAGCATTGTTCCCACCGCAACTCAAAGTGGTAAACAGGTTGCGCAGCGTCAGCGGGTTTTAGCTAGGCGAAATGGGATAGACTGTAGTTGGAGGTTTTTTGTCTACATAGCTAGCGCTGACGTGACCATTGTACCCTAAAAACATATACAAAGGGGGTTAAAAGATAAAAAGACAAAAAAGTAAAAAAGTAAAAAAATAAAAAAATAAAAAAATAAAAATCCGACCAAGAGATAGGCACAAACCATCGCCTCTCCACCCTCCGCGATTGAAATCTCAACACCACGACAAATGATCGTCCCTTTTCCTCACCTACCTCTCTTCTGCCACGATGGCTACTGCCTATGAGTTGACCTTAAGCCACCTTCCCTCCTCTTCTGGGGCCTTTCAGCCTGCCCTCCTTGGGGTTCTGGTTCTTGTTCATCTCTGACTTGCTCATGATGTTCCATTCTCCCCCTTACCCCGCACATGGTTTGCTCCGCACTTAGCGCTTTTCACTGTCCGAAAGCTTCTAGCTTCGTTCACAGTCCGCGGTTCGGTGTCCTGACTCTCCGTTGAAGTAGGCCTCGGCTTGCAGAGCGTGTATCTCAGATTGGGAAAGCCTCGGTTTGTAATCCCTCTGTACCAGCTGCTTCTCCTCGTCCCCGCTAAATCCCTTGCTATGGCTGGCTTGCCTATTCTTGCCAGAATATTTGTGATCTGTTAGGCGCACGGACTCCCCGTAAGGATTTACGGGGTAAGGTTACCCTACCTTGATGCACAACCAACTTCGAAGGAAAAAGATAACACCCCCCTCCAGCCCCGGCGTTGGGACGGCGCGTCATCACGGGCCGCCTGGGTAGTTTCGTCCCAACACCAAAGACCACTCTCAATGGAACACATCTTATAACACCGTATAGGTCGCGGCCGTGTGCCCGCCCGGATCCCGTTCGCGGGGTATATGAGGGGAGACCATCGGGCACCTTATGCAGGTAGAAGCAGGTGAATCGGACGACGGCGCATAAGGTTACAGACACTTGAAGACAGACAGTCGGAAGGGTTGGTCGAAGGTAACGGGACGTTTTGCATGAAAGTTAGTCCCCTCGTACCTACTAAGTGGTGTAGGGTATGAAGGAGGTAACTATGCCCAGTAAGTGGATTGGGTGCATCCACAGAGGACAAGTGGGTAAAAGATGGAGTCTGAGGGAAAAAACCGATAGGTGCGATCCCGAGGACAAGTCATATAATACCGGAAGACCAGAATACATCATGCAGTCGCGAGTTGAATTCGCGACGGAACCAACCAAAGAAGATTGGCCATCTTCTGTCAGGCGAGTTAGACCACCTTCGGCGAGCACGAGGGCAAGATAATTCGTAACCATTGTCATCAACGGATAAACGGATGAGCTGACACCTGACCTGGTTTCCACACCATCAGGAATAATGAAAGCGCAGACCGATAAGTTGGCCATGGGAGCAAAAGGTGTGGTAGAGAGTTTTCAGGGTCTACGAGTGTTCGCACTCAGGTGATGTTCGCAGAGTTGCGGGCAAGGTACTTAGTTAGTATAGAAGTAGCATGTATACCGCGATTGCTCAGACGCGGAATATAAATATCCAAGCATCTTCGCTGCTATTAGAAACAACAAGCACGGAGAAGAGATCTTATCAATTTAATAAGTTACCTACACTTTTATATCGTTACCAACACTTCGACGATCTATCTAGCCTACATTACTTGTGTCTTCTTAACGAGTGCTCCGATATAATTACGATTAAGGTCCTAGCTGTCGGAATACCTCACTCGAAGCTACCACCTAACAGTATATTGATACTTCTCATCGTTACCAAGACGAATGTTTGGCAGAGACACTCATACTCCCAAACTCACAAAACCTTTCGAACCAAGACCCACGAGAACTATCTCAATTGACGAAGTCCTCACTCCTATACCCAAATTAGGGACTCAAGAGCCCTACCACGAATCGTATTTCTGGTGGATACAGCCAGAAAATACCGTTACCCTGAAGATATCACTTCACTATACCAACACCAGTACGGTGAAAACTTCATCTATCACACCCCCTCGAGGAAGTCGAACTCCGTTTGGTACACCCAGTACCCACCCACCGATCAACACTCAAGTCCGTGTTTTGAGATACCGATAGTTTGGGGAGGCAACAAAAGATAAGTTTTCCTTATCGAAGTCAAAGAAATGTCTTCTGACCGCAAAGCTCCTGAAGCCATGGAGTGGCAAGGAGGAGAACGACCTGGAGGGGAGGAAGGAAGCAAAGGAGGAGATGAGCTCTCCTCCGTTCAAGCTCCAAGCGTGGAAACCACCGTCACCCACCTCGTCCGATCGCATTCGGCCGATCGGACACCCCGATCCCCTGTGGGCTTAGGCTTCCTAGATAAATACGGAAAAGGAAGACGTCCAGGGGGTCGCCGAACACTTGAACCCACAGGCGAATCCCTCATAGCGGGTCGGATCCAAAGATTGGAGCAAATCCTCGGCCGATTTGACCCAAAGCTTACTGTCAGTCAAGATAGACAACATCTTGCGTTCAATTGCCTCCCGACCAACATCTTATTAATGGCCCAAGAATTGGTGAAAGTCAAAAATCAGTTGAAATCTGGGGTCCAGATAGTCGGTCGAGAACTCGCCCGAGGAGATGAACAAGTGCGAATTCTGGACTTGGAGTCTCAAACAGTCCAAGAAAGCTTCGCAACCCAGGTCGCGGAACGACTGGGGGAGATAGACGAAAGACAAGCCAGACACGAGGCTGTCACCTCTCATCTCCACGAAGCCGTGCAGGGGACTGGCGAACAGTCCATACATAGGGACCTACTCCTCCACCAGGAAATTGTTCGAATAAACGAGCAACACAAACGGGAACTGGCAGGTAACGAGATAAGTATTAATCTTGTGCGACATGAGCTACAACACCACCAGGAATCTCGCGAAGCCCAAGATGGTGAGATCGCGGTGCTTAGGGTTCTGGTGGAACAGTTGTTGGGTCAGGTGAAAGGGAAAGACAAGGGGTCAGATCCAACACCAGAGGCTTCAGGGGCAGGAGGAGGAGAACGAACACCACCACCACCACGACACGGAGCGGCAGGAGCTCCAGGTGGCGGAGGGGGAGGAGACCCTGATGATGAGGGAGAAGGATCTGGCCGGAAGCCAGATGAGGGTCGGAAAGGAACACTGGGCGAGACACCCGCACCCCAGCCAGAAGAAGATGACAATGACTTTGAGAACGATGAACAGTTTAATCTGTTCTCTCCAGTAATGGCCAACGCCTTAGGACAACGAACGAGTGTCCCAGCGGAACCCCCGGCCATGTTTAGGAACGAAAAACACCAAGATATCCGCATGTGGCTGATGACATGCACGGATTATTTTGGTCGAAATGGTTGGCAGAGGGAGGAAGAGGCACAACGAATCCGATACACCGTAAGGCGAATGGATGGAAAAGAAGTCGCACCGTTTGCGTTAACCTAGCGACGACAAATGACCGGGGAAATTGGTTATACGAGACATGAAGGATACGAGTTCTGGCACGTTTTTGCAGAACAAGCCTTGCGACGCTTCGGACCCACCCATGAAGCGGAAAAATCCCTACGAGGAATGGGATCGGTCAAATGTCGCGGTGATGTCTCCAAATTCTTGGTGGATATGGAAAATCTCCACATCCATGCAAGAGTCACCGGGATAGCCTGGAGAAAAATCATTGAAGATGAACTTCCCATAGAAGCATTGCGAGGGCTCTCACATAGAGAATATGTCGACCATGGGGAATGGTTGGAAGCAGTCAGGACCGTAACTCGAGCGGAAGAAGACTTCAATGAAAGAAAAGATCTTCGAGGAGGCGGTCACTCCGGCACGACGCGGGGCGAAAAAGGAAAATTCGAGGAGTCAAAGCCGACGGTCGCAGCAAACGGTGTAAAGAAGCAATACATGGCTACGGAAAAGGCGGCCTACCAGAAGAAAAAGGCTTGGGAGAGAAAGGTGAAGAAAGAAGGGTCGGTGGCACCGACGGGGGAGGTTAGACATACGGTGTGGGCGGAAGCACACCAGGGCGTCGATCAGAAAGTTGTGGATAAACGGAAATTTGACAACGAATGCACGCGATGTGGAATGAGGAACCACCTCTGGAAACACTGTCGAAAATCAATACAAGTATCGGCGGTGTATCGAGGGCAATCGAAACCCAAAGGGCCATCCGCATTGGCGCCAAAATGACACCGCCAGGTAGCCACTGTTGCCGTTGATGGCAAGGGAGAGAGCTCGAAGCGAGCGGTGCAAAGGCCCCTGGCTTGGGCCTTTGACGATGACGACATTTTATAAAAGGTCATCCAGGTACCGACAACCATGGTGATCGGGTAGTGAGGTTGCGGCCTCGAATCGAAATACCTGCCGCCTAGTCGGTGACGACATCCCACTGGAAGGCTAAAAGACCAAAGGATCGCGGTTGCCAATTTACGTCCAAAATTGGGTAGTCCGTGCTCACCACGGGAGCCATAAAAAACTACAAGAGAAGAAGGCGGTCGACGAGACTAAAAGGGAAAAAGAAGATTACCATTCGCCGGAACGGAACTTGAGTTGTACGACACGCGTGAGGAGGGTCGAAATCCAGGGCAACCTGACTTTCCCTCCGTGTAAAAAAGCTGGGCAAAGAGAAGCTGGGGGCGCCTCGATTGGGCACAAGGTTCATGCCCGACGAATGGTGTCTGAGGGGGTCGCGGGTGTACGACCAAACTCGAAGGCGGAGGTACGGTGGACTCATCGCAGGGGACAGTCTCATATGAGGGCTAAGTCGACGATAAAGGACTGCGCATCCTAGTCGCTAACTCGAGAGGTACTCTAGTGAACCACCACTCCTGTGACATGGGAACTCCTCGGCAGGAGGTAAAGACCGCTAGTAGTGGGCTGCCCGATATCAAAATATTAGACACTTATTGTAAAAGTTTGTCTGACGAGGCTTTAATAGCCGAATCTGCGCAGGGGCGGTAACAAACCCGCACCCTACTTGTAACCGTGACGATGAAAAGATTTCATCATAAATTGAGCTAAAGCTCTAGACCCATTAAGAAACCAAAGCATTACGCCTGCCCTGAAGGGAAGGCATTTATTGAAATCAAAGGACGAAAACACTCGATAAACGTCCTCATAGATTCTGGTTCAAATATCTTTCTCATGAACCAAGACACCGCACACCCGCTCGAAATCCCGACCGAAGCTAGGGATTCACCGTTAAAAATCACAACCTTCGATGGCGAAACCGCGCCTACCGGAGGGACATTCTATACCCATCCTATTCTCCTGGAAATCGGTACCAATGGCCACCGAAGTATGATATCATGCGAAATTGCGAGCCCAGGAAGGTATGACTTAATCATACCCTTTGGGTGGTGGCATGATGAGCACCCCCTTAAAAATATCGCGGACCCACGTAAATGGGCCTTGGGAGAAACAAAAAGTCACGCTCATATAGGGGATGAGGCGGTGGCGGATATGTTTGAATGGGATGAAACTGTTGCTTACGATGAGGAAGCCCAGTACGTAGGAAGGATTGAACGCGAAGAAGAACGATGAGTACAGTTGGAGACGCTGCCAAGACCGTATTGACAGTATAAGGAGCTTTTTCAAGAGAAAAAAGCTAAAATGTTGGCGCCTCGAAGGACTTTTGATCACGCCATCAACCTTAAAGAAGGGGCCGAGCCTCCATGGAGTCCGATTTATCCAATGTCGGCACACCAGTTGAACGAGCTGGATAAGTACCTCGAGAAAATGATGGCTGAGGGAAAAATAGCTGACAGCGAATCCCCTTAAGGTGCCCCAATCCTTTTCCTGCCGAAACCAGATGGGAGTTAACGGCTGTGTGTAGACTATAGGAACCTCAACAAATTCACAATCCTGAATAAGTACCCCCTACCACTCATGGATGAACTACGAGACCGCGTTGCTGGGGCAAAGGTGTTTACCAAGCTCGACCTAAAAGATGGATAACATCTTATTCGAATGAGGAAAGGCGACGAACACACAACAGCCTTTCGTACACAATACGGACAGTACGAATACAAGGTCATATCTTGCGGGCTCGTTAACGCTCCCGCGACGTTTCAGACAATGATGAACAAGATCCTAAGGGAATTCTTGCACCACGGAGTAGTCGTCTACCTGGACGATATTCTAATATACTCCGAGAATATGGACGACCATATCAGACTAGTCCAAAAGGTCCTTGACCGACTTGAACAACATGGCTTGGCAGTCTCGTTGAAGAAGTCGGTGTTCCACCAGGAGGAAGTCGAATTCCTAGGATACATTGTCAAGACAAGCGGAGTCACGATGAGTGACAGAAAAGTGAAAAGCGTTCAAAATTGGGCACACCCATGGTCGGTTAAAGAAGTTCAAATATTCATTGGATTCGCAAATTGCTATCGTAGATTCATTAAAGATTTTTCAAAAGTTCGCAAACCAATAACCGAAACGTTAAAAGGAAACCCAAAGGATTTTCACTGCCGAAGCGAGCTGGAAGAGGCGTTTGAGGAGTTGAAAAAGAGGTTGACGACGGCAGCAAGTTTATCACATTTTTACCCAGGGAGGAAAACAGTGGTTCAAACGGACGCAAGTGACTTTGCGCTTGGATGCGTATTGTCTCAATACCGAGGCAGAAGGCTTCACCCAGTAGCTTTGCATTCTTGAAAACTAAACAGCGCCGAAAGAAATTACGCGATACATGACAAGGAATTACTCGCAATAATGGAAGCGTTCAAGGAATGGAAAAGATCCCTTTGGGGGGAAGAAGAACCTGTGACGGTATACACCGACCACCAAAACCTACAGTCCGTGTTAACCAAAAAGGTCGGGAACCAGCGACAGATTCGATAGGCATAGGAGTTGACGAATTACAACTTCAAAATAGTCTACCGACCGGGAAGCAGGGGCGGGAAACCTGACGCGTTGAGTCGACTGCCGGAGTACCGTCCTGAGAAGGGAGCTCGTCAGAGTGAAGAATCAATTTTGAAATCTGAACATTTTCAAATTTCAGTAATTCATCAGAGAGGAGGCGCGGAGACAGCTGTCGTTCCAGAAACACGCGAAACAACCAGCCTACGAATAATCAAGCTTTCGGACAAGGAAATAATCCCAACAAAAGGATCACGGTTCGCGGCCAGTCATGACTTCTACGCCCTAACAGACGGGATGGTGCCAGCAAAAGGACAGACAATGGTAGAAACGGGCATTGCGATAGGATTGCCGGAAGGAACCTACGGAAGGCTAGCCGCAAGAAGTGGTATGGCTAGGAAGATGGGAATAGCAGTAGGCGGTGGTGTAATAGATGCAGATTACACGGGGGAAGTCAAGGTCATACTACGGAATCATGGCGAAGCGGACTGCGTATTTAAGGCAGGAGATCGGATAGCGCAACTCATAGTTGAGAAGGTTGCCAACGCCGATGCCATGGAAGTACACGATCTAGGAGTAACCGAGCGAGGAAACATGGGGTTTGGGTCAAGCGATCTAAACCCTACGCGATCCATCACGGCTAAAGAAGAAGAAGTCAAAATATGTTTCCTTCACTCGGACACAAGCGAAAATGAATTCTTTAGCACAGCTGATATCGGCTATCACCCTCAGTTAATGAAGTAAAGGAAATGTTATCAAGCGCTCACGTCAGTGCAGCCCTGATGCGAACAATGAACGATTCATTTCTGGACAAGATTAGGGTGGCTGGTAAGGAGGATGAGAAGTGGCAGGACCGTGGCCGTGAACTGGTTAGGTTAAGAGACAGCGGGGCAAAAATGCCGCACGAATGGATAGAAAAGGACGGGTTACTATGTTACAAAAATCGTTTGTACATTCCCGAGGACGAGGCCCTTCACACGGAGATAGCCCAAGGCTGTCACGACTCATTAGTAGCAGGGCACTTCGGACAGGAGAAAACGATTGAGATAGTAACCAGGGATTTTTACTGGAAAAAACTCGCCGATTGGATCAGGGACTATGTATGATCCTGCGACGAATGTCAACACAGTAAATCCCCACGGCATGCCAAGTACGGATTACTTCAACCGTTAGAACTACCTTATGCTGCCTGGTCCTCCATATCGACGGACTTTATCACGCAACTACCGGAATCGCAGGGTAAGACCCAGATCATGGTAGTTGTAGACCAGTTCACCAAAATGGCGCACTTCATTGGCCTCCACGAGAATGCGACCGCAAAAGACGTTGCGGATATCTTCCTTCGGGAAGTCTGGAAACTTCACGGATTGCCGACTGAAGTCATATCGGACATGCACGCGAAGTTTTCCGGCGAATTCTGGGAATCATTGTGCAAGATGCTAGCAGTAAAGAGGCGCATGTTAACGGCTTACCACCCTCAGACTGACGGACAAACGGAAAGGACCAACCAAGTGCTGGAAGGTTACTTACGAATATTTGTCAATTACGATCAGAACGACTGGTACCAACTGTTGCCGTTCGCAGAACACGCCTATAACAACTTGGCTACCAACGCACACAAGATGACCCCTTTCTTCGGCAACTACAGCTTTTACCCACAGACGGAATGGATCGAAGAAAGAGAAGCTCAAAACCCTGGGGCGGCATTGTATGTTCACTGGATGCAGGACATACATCAACAGGCGAAACAAACCCTAGAAAATACACGGGAATCGATGAAAAAATATTGCGACCGAAAAGCGACGGAACAACCCAGCATAGCGGTCGGCGACTTGGTAATGTTGAATGCAAAGAACATACGTACCAAACGACCCTCGAAGAAGGTGAGTCCGAAACTCTATGGCCCTTTCAAAGGATTAAAAAAGAAGGGAAACAGGGCATACAAGTTGGAAATATCGCCCCCGTGGCAAATTCATCCTGTGTTCCACGTTTCGCTATTGCAACCCTATCCAGCCTCGAACCGACCAAATCGCGAACAACCTCCACGGGACCCCGAAGAGATTGAGGGGCATTTAGAGTGGGAGGTAGAAAGGATTGTCAAGAGTGAGATCATCTCCTACACGCAAAAGGTTCGGAGAAGGAACAAACTGATGAAGGAGCTTCGGTATTTTGTAAAATGGAAAGGCTGCGCGGAGGACGAAAATACTTGGGAACCACCCGAACATATGAAGAACGCGCAAGAAGAGGTGGAAAGGGTTCATAGAGGGAACCCGGAGATGCCGGGCCCGGGAGAGGTCGAATCACATACCAAAGGTTTTCCATCGGTGGACAAGTAAACGCTGGTGGTTTTTACCCGTACTATGTGGACCTCGAGATGGAAGATAGATTGTATAATAGACATAGAGTATTCGGGAGGAACACTGCGAAGAGTGGAGCTCGTGTTAGGCGCACGGACTCCCCGTAAGGATGTACGGGGTAAAGTTACCCTACCTTGACACACAACCAACTTCGAAGGAAAAAGATAACACTCCCCTCCAGCCCTGGTGTTGGGACGGCGCGTTATCACTGGCCGCCTTGGTCGTTGTGTCCCAACACCAAAGACCACTATAAATGGAACACATCTTATAACACCGTATACGTCGCGGCCGTCCGTCCGCCCGGACCCTGTTCGCAGGATATATGAGGGGAGACCTTCGGGTACCTTATGCAAGTAGAAGCAGGTGAACCGGACGACGGCGCATAAAGTTACAGACACTTGAAGACAGACAGTGGGAAGGGGTGGTCGAAGGTAACGGGATGTTTTGCATGAAAGTAAGTCCCCTCGTACCTACTATGTCGTGTAGGGTATGAAGGAGGTAACTATGCCCAGTAAGTGGATCGGGTGCATCCACAGAAGACAAGTTGGTAAAAGATGGAGTCCGAGGGAAAAAACCTATAGGTGCGATCCCGAGGACAAGTTGTATAATGCCGGAAGACCAGAATACAACATGCAGTCGCGAGTTGAATTCTCGACGAAACCAACCAAAGAAGATTGGCCATCTTCTGTCCAGCGAGTTAGACCACCTTCGGCGAGCACGAGGGAAAGATCATTCGTAACCATTGTCGTCAACGGATAAATGGATGAGCTGACACCTGACGTGGTTTCCACACCATCAGGAATAATGAAAGCGCAGACCGATAAGTTGGACATGGGAGCAAAAGGTGTGGTAGAGAGTTTTCAGGGTCTCCGAGTGTTCGCACTCAGGTGAAGTTCGCAGAGTTGCGGGCAAGGTACTTGGTTAGTATAGAAGTAGCATGTATACCGCGATTGCTCAGACGCGGAATATAAATATCCAAGCATCTTCGCTGCTATTAGAAACAACAAGCACGGAGAAGAGATCTTATCAATATAATAAGTTACCTACACTTTTATATCGTTACCAACTCTTCGACGATCTATACCGAAGCGAATCATTATATCAAGCCTACATTACTTGTGTCTTCTTAACTAGTTCTCCGACATAATTACGATTAAGGTCCTAGCTGTCGGAATACCTCACGCCGAAGCTACCACCTCACAGGGAACTCAGTGTCAAACGCTGTTCGCACATTCACGCCATGTAGGAGAAGTTGGAAAAGGTACCTCGCTTGTATGACAGTTAGATGTACCCCGGGAAAGGGTATAAGAGGAGGGCAAGAGCCTTGACTAGATAGGGATCAACAAGCACGGAGAAGAGATCTTATCAATATCACAACTTTTATCTTATCGTTACCAATACTTCGACAATCTATACCGAAATAACCCTTATATCGAGCCTACATGACTCGTATCTTCTTAACCAGTTCTCCGATATAATAACGACTCAGGTCTTGGCTATCGCAATACCTCACCCCGAAGGTACCACCTAACAGTATATTGATACTTCTCATCTTTACTGAGACGAATGTTTGGCCGACACACTTATACTCCCAAACCTGATACCATTTTCGAACCAAAACCATTGAGGACTACCTCAATAAACCAATTTCTCAACCCTATCTAGATACCCAAACTAGGGACACAAGAACCGTACCACCAATCCTACTGCTGGTGGATCAACCCAAAACAGACCATCACGCTCGAAGATATCGCCGCACTATACAGATACCAATCCGGCAAAACCTTCATCTATCACACCCCCTCGGAGAAATCAAACTCCATTTGGTACACGCCGTACCCAGAAAGTGACCAGGGCTCAAGTCAGTTTTTTGAGATACGGGAATGTTGGGGAGGAAACAAAAGAGAAGTTTCTCATTAAAAAGTCGCGGAGATGGCTTCTGACCCAAAGGCGCTGGTGGTCATGGAATTGCAACCGGAAGCAGGAGGAGGACAAGACGAATTGTCCCAGGACACAGCACCGAGTGGGGAAACCGACCGCAGACGACTAGCTCGGTTACACTCTTGTGGTCCTGCACCCTAATCACCAAGTGTCCCAATCGGCTTCCTAGTCAAGCAACGAAGCAGACAGATGACAGGCTCGAAAACCCCTGCCGGCAGCGGTGACCCTGTAATGAGAGGTCGGATTCAATGTCAGGACAGAATTCTAGGCTCAGTCGATCCAAATCTCAAAGAAAGCAAAGATCTACGGAATCTGTCTTTCAGCTCACTACCAGCCGAAGTGCTACTCATAGCCCAGGAACTGTTAAAAGTCAAATCGCAGTTAAGGTCTGGTACCCAAATCGTGGGTCAGGAATTCGACCGAATTGACGATCAAGTACGCATTCTAGACCAAGAATCCCAAAAGGTCAAGGAAAGCTTCGCCTCTTCAGTATTTGAGAGGATGGGAGAAACAGATGAGAGACAAGCCACACATGAGGCTGTTACATCCCAACTCCATGAAGCAGTGCAGGGTACTGAAGAGCAGTCAGGCATCGAGACTTGCTCTTGGATCGCGAGATCCTCCGGCTGAACAAGCAGCCCAAGCGGGAGCCAGAAAATCATGAGATAAGTCTTAATCTCATGAAGCAAGAGATGGTATAGCACCAACAAGGATAGCAGGCCCGAGATAGTGAGATCTCGGAGCTAAAACCAATTGTGTAGTCCTTGATGGGACAGGTCAAAGGAAAAGGCAAGGCATCAGCCCCGACGCCAGAAGCCTCAGGGGCAGGGGGAGGAAACCCACCGCCACCACTAAGAAGAAGGGGAGCAGGAGCTCGAGAGGGAGGCGGCGGAGGAGACTCCGATGATGAGGGAGAAGGATCTGGATGGCAACCAGATGAGGGCAGAAAAGGAAGACGGGAGAAGAGACCGGCACCCCAGCCCGAAGACGACTATGACACGGAGAACAACGAACAGTTGCACCAGTTTTCCCAAGTCATTGCCAACGCCTTACAATGCACAAGAGTCCCAGCAGAACCCCAAGCCCTGTTCAAAAATGAGAAACACCAAGATATACGCATGTGGTAATTGACATGCACGGATTATTTTGGCTGAAACAGTTGGGAGTGGCAAGACGAGGCGCAGCGAATCCGATATGCCATAAGCCATATGGAAGGAAAGGAAGTCGTACCATTTGCGTTAACCTACTAGCGACAAAGGACCAGGGAATTCGGTTACACCAGGCAAGCAGGATACGAGCACTGGCATGTCTTTGCAGAACAAGCGGTGCGAGAATTCGGCCCTGCCCATGAGGCTGAAAAATGCCTTACACAAATGGGCTTTGTCCAATACCACGGTGATATTGCTAAATTCTGGCTAGAAATAGAAAACTTCAACATCCATGCAAGGGTCTCCGGGATAGCCTGGAGGAAAATGATTGAAGACCAAATCCACGAAGATGCATTACGCGGACTCTCATTACGCGAATATATCAATGATGGGGAATTATTGGAAGCAGTCAGTAACGTCACCACAGCAGAAGATGATTTTACGGAGCACAAAGGTCATCGAGGAGGCGGTCCCTCCGGCAAGACATGGGGCGAGAAAAGGAAGTTCGAGGATTCAAAGCCGACAGTCACCGCTAAATGCGTAAAAAAGCAGTCCATGGCTAAGGAAAAGGCGGACTATCAGAGGAAGAAAGCGGGGGAAAGAAGGGTGAAGAAGGAAGGGTCGGTGGCACCGGCGAGGGAGGTTAAACATCGGGTGTGAGCAGAAGCCCACAAGGGCGTCAATCAGAAAGTGGTTGAGAAGAGAAAATTGGACCATGAATGCACCCGGTGCGGAATGAAAAATCTCGCATGGAAATACTGTCGCAAGCGGGTACCAGTATGGGCTGTATATGGAGGGCCAGCAAAGGCCAAACTACAGTTCTCGCCCACGCTGAAATAACGCCCCAACCTACCCACTGTGGCCGTTGATGGCTAGGGAGAAAGCACGAAACAAGCAGTTGAAAGGCCCCCAGCTTGGGCTTTGGAAGATGATAACATTTTATAAAAGTCATCCATGTAGCGACAACAACGGTGTTTGGGTAGTGAGGTTGCCGCCTCGAATTGAAAACCCTCGGGTGTAGTCTGTGAAGGAATCCCACCGCAAGGCTAAAAAGAAAAAAGGATACCAGTTGCCATTTTACGGCCAAAAATGAGTAGTCCGTGCTGACCACAGGAACCATGAAAAGTCACAAGGGAAGAAAGCGGTCGATGGGACTACAGGGAAAGAGAAGACAACCATACGTCAGAACAAAGCGTTAGTTGCAGGACACGCCAAGGAGGGTGGAAATCCAAGGTGACCTGACTTTCTCTCCAGGTACAACAGCCAGGCAAATAGAAGCTAGGGGCGCCTCTATGCTGCACAAGGCTCATGCTTTGACAAATGGTGTCGGAGGAGGCCACTCCGTTGGAGTAGGGCCAAACCTGATGTCAAAGGCACAGTGGATTCCTCACAGAGGACAGGCTCACTTGAGGGATAAGTGGACAATAAAGGACTGGGCATCCTAGTCGCGACCTCAAGGGGTACTCCAGTGAACCACCAGAGCTGTAATATGGGAACTCCTGGGCAGGAGATAAAGACTGCTATTAGGCTGCCAGATATTCAAAACATAGACACTTGTTGTAAAGGATTTGTCTGACGAGGCTTGGGGAGCTGAAACTGCGCTGGCGCGGTAAGCAACCCCCACGCTATATGCAACCGCTGCGATGAAAAGTTTCATCAGGAACCGAGCGAACGCTCAGAACCCATTAAAAAACCTTAGCATTACACATGCCCTGCGGGAAGCCATTTATTGAAGTAAAAAGACCAAAATACCTGATAAAGATAATTTTAGATTCTGGTTCAAACATCTTTCTCATGAACCAGGAAACCGCACGAGGGCTTGAAATTCCGACGGAAAATCGGGGTTCACTGTTAAAAATTTCAACCTTCGATGGTGAAACCGCATCGACAGGAGGAATATTCTATACCCATCCTATCGCATTGGAAATCGGTGCCAACGGTCACCGAAGCTTGATATCCTGCGAAGTGGGAAAAGCAAGAAAATATGATGTGATCTGTCACAAATTGTGACTAAGCAAGGCAGATTTCACATGACTCATACTTATGAGTCATAAGGTATGTTGGATTTCACACTATGACGTCACTTGACTCATAGTTCTCACATGACTACGCATTCGCAAGTCATTGTTATATTTTGATTGGTTGATTGTTTCATGA
>Ga0307517_10005692_pt1 | contig 18675 bp, 28 predicted proteins | sample 23_EM_MG_FD_194515 | JGI IMG/M metagenome (GOLD analysis project Ga0307517, IMG submission 194515) | Populus trichocarpa ectomycorrhiza microbial communities from riparian zone in the Pacific Northwest, United States - 23_EM | ecosystem: Host-associated > Plants > Roots > Unclassified | place... | reverse complement strand
CTCTTGTTCTCTCCCACCATCGTCTCTCACATAAAGCAACCCAGCCTCAACCCACTCTCCCCTCTCCTACCAGGTAAGGTTAGAGTACCTTGTAGTATATAGAATATACTCTGCGCTGCTCAACAATAATCCTAATAGTCCGTCCAGCCCCGTGTTGGGCCTGCTGTCTTTAGCGGATGTCGCTCAAGCTCACCATAATCACTATCATCGACACCATCGCCGGTCCACAAACCAGACCGCTTGCCACACAACCCACAGTGAAGATGTCGCGGTTGCCATTAACTGGGATGCACCCGGATACTCGTCGAGGGAGGTCACCAAACTCAGACATTCGAAGCTCGGTGTGGAACATGAGCGTATGATTCAAATCCACACATAGACAGTTGCCTGTGTGAAGTCCGTATCCATTCTCCATCGGTACCGAAGTCTATAGAACGCGGTAAATACCATGATCCCATATGCTCTAGGTTTAATTCAATTTTATCAGTCCTAATTAGTGGGGCGGGGCGATAAGGCAGAAAAGCGAGTGACCGGCCGTGTGATGGATGGTTAAGTCGGGGAAGGGGGGGTATTGCCACCGTATCGTGCAGCGCGGGGTTTACAAGCGTGTGGTCCAAAAACCTGACGGTGTCATGGTCCAATGTTCTAGCCTTTGGCAAGGCCGGATACGCCCTAAATTGGAGCGTTATCACCATTACTGCAAAATGAGTAGGGGAACACATACCACAGCGCATCCCGCGGCGTAAGCCTTTTGTACGTGCGGGCAGCCATACCCATGAGTCTTTGGTACACGCATCAAGAACGGGAAGTCATGACTTCGTCCCCTCAGATACCTCTCCTCGAGCTCAGCATTCTTACTTTTCCCCTTCCCTTTCCCAATCTTTTTCCCTTCTTTCTCTCTTCGTTTCCTCCATTCGATCTCTCGGGCATTACGTCTCCGCTCGGACCTCCCTATGATATGAACAGAATTGTGTTCGCTTGGGTGAGTCGCGGAGTAACAATCGTCTCTGTTCATTGGAGGCTCCATCCGATCACGATTGAAAAGGAACGCGCGAGCGAGACGTTCCCCAACAGTGGCTTCCTGGGCGACACAATTGTGGGTGAGAAATTAAGGATCGTTACCGCCAGTATTCGTGTACTTGCCTGTAGTGGACACCCACAGTACATGTAGGGTACCCCGAATTGAGTCTGACAACGATCCAGTTAACGGACCCATCCTTTTGTCAAGTATCAGGTCGATTATGCTCACTTGCCACGCTTTGGATGTCATATCTAGTCCATCCGCTAGATTACTTTCTTCGACCTGATCATTACTGGAAGGGAGGTGAACAGGTAAATCCTTCATCACGGTCAAAACAACGACACACTGATCGACCAATCTCCAAAAAATGCTCAAACAGTCTTTCGAGTAGTTCGCAGGGGCCAGTTGATGCGTGCTGTGGGGTTATGTGGTTCAGCAGGCCGTACAAACGCCTTCGAATAGAACAACTTACTGCCACACCAAATCGATATCAAGCGTCGGGACGAAGAAAGCCCCAAAGTCCGGCAAAGTCCGAATCAAAGTGAGGAACCTTCGCGAGTGAGACCCGGGAAATAAAAGTACTAGGAATCCAACTGACCCGTAGTACCGAAGTACGCAATGTTGTAGCACTCGTGCACTCTCTGGGTCCCCTAAAAATCCTGGGTCCAGCCACCCAAGCTGGTGAATCTTATCCGTGAACGTCGATTGTCTCATCGCCTGGTGACCGATCAGCTTTTTACTAAATGAGACAAACTATCGAAAGACCCACCGAAGCAACAAGCTCAACCGAAAATGGTTTTTCATCAACATACGCGCCCATGATTCTTCTAATCCTGGACAAACCGCATGTTAGTGCTAGTAGGGGCCAGCATCGACGAAGATCACACTTTAAAATCCCCAACCCGGCTTTGTCGGCGTTCTTTCTCAATTCCACACCACTATACCGGAGTCTCTCTCCAATGGCCTTCTTCCACGAATCAATACTCTGATACGGCAGTTTTGACGCGCCCGAGTCGTCGTCGTTCCGAAACACATGAAGATACCTTAGACTGTCCTTCGTAATCCGGGCGCCGTTGGTATCCAGGGCCCCTGAGTGTAGTAAAAGCGACCCCCTGTCAACCAATGGAGAAGAATTCCCTCAACCGCAGATCAAGTGGACTTGTGAAACGGCACTCACGGGAGATAAACTCCCTTCCCGTGCATCTGAACATGGGAACTGTCTTTTGGATCGAGAACGATATCCCTGATAAACTTCGCGACTCCCAAGCTCTCTCGCGTGACGAGTGTATCGCAATACGGGCACACAGTTACGAACTCCGGTTGAGCAAAACCCGTACCCTCCGTATTCACGAACGCTGAGAGGGTTCAAGCTTAGGACGACTGGCCTTCTCCACGGAAACACGAAACGTCGGAAATGGCTTACAAGTGTTAATCGTTCGTTCACACCTGGGGCACTCGACATCCAGATCTGTTAGGGTGGCAGATGAAACGAATGGGTCAAAAGCGAGGTGTGTGCCAGCCTCCCAGAGGCCTTCTTGGTCGCCGGCAGGTCGGTGGTTCAGAATATTATCACCCATGCTCGCCTACAACTGATCCGTGAGGTAAGTTGCAACCCCAATACACGCTGTACACCCACCGCCAAGCTCATTGGATGTTCCTCGAGGTCCCTTAACGGTCGCAGAAACCACGACCGCTCACAATCTTCCTTGTACCACCTTCATGCCCGCAGAGTCAGTACTCAAGGTTAAACATTGGACTCTTGGGGAAAGTTCGGGTGCATACCCGGGGTTCAGCATGTACGCATGCCAAATGAGCCATACATCCACGGGAGGGGTAACAAAAAATCCCTCAGCAGTCGCAAGGAGCAAAAGCCACCGTCGAAATCTACGACCGTCCACCATTCAGCGGATAAATATAAAACAAAGAGCTAGACCAAGCTGGAACAGAAAATACACAGACCTTTCCACCGCCATCTCGAGGAACCACAACCACCTCCCCTTCACACCGATCGACCTTCCGATGGGCGGTACGACATCTGCCACTGCCGGATCAGAATACGGGTCTTCCACTTTCTCCTGGAAAAGTTTAAAAGCCCTGAGCAATCTTAAATGGGACTTGATTTGTTCGAGTGAAACCAGCGACTTTTTTATTTTCCTCGTCCCAATACTAAACATCGTCAAATCGAGGTACGAGGGCGGAAGGGTGCTCGAGGGCCCATCGTTCGCGGGAGCTGGGGAGGGAAGCGGGGCATTCGAACTCGGACTTGGGCCTGGGTGCAATCCCGGATCCGGGTTTTGGCGCAAGCTGAAAGAAACAGAAGGCCTCAGATGCGGATTTGGCTGTGAAGTTGAGTCCGGGCTTGGGCGCAATCTGGGAGCAGAAGCTGAAGGTTTCAGATGCAGACTCGACTGTGGAGTTGAATCCGGGTGCTGCTCGTCGGCCAGCGAATACGGTGGAGGAAGTTCCGCCTCAGCCATCGCGGGACGATGGGTTATAGTAGAAGCACAAGTGGAAACGCGTGGTGTCGCTATGGAGAGTAGGGTGTTTGGATGCCATTGTGGTAATGGTTGTTGCCGGGGTCCTGATCTGTGATCATTCCCTGGATGATCGCGTCGGGCCGCCGCCTAACATCACCGAAGTTCGGTTCAGGTGGGTTCGGTCTCGGGTTTGCCCCCTGGAATCTCGCGGTGCACATGTGCGAACGTTGGTGAACGCGTTCGAACCGCTCGAGTTCAGCCTGGGTTCACATTACTGCACTGCGCGGCCGTCCGAGTGGCAGCCCAGGCATGCCAAGTTCTTTTGAGTTGACCGCTCTACCTGCAGCCGTGGCCGTAAATGAGAGATGTGCCTTGAACCCCAACGGCACACTGAAAGCAACCAATAAAACGCGATGCATCTACTCCCCGACCCGTCCTCAACAAAAATCGACACGCAATCCACTCATAACGATCCAATCTGGTAGATCGTCTCCTTTCTATCTATAGGAGAGAACTGTCAGACCGAAATTCGTGATCAAACGGTCGTGACCTGACCATTCAGGTTTTCGTCGTGCGCCTGCAAGTGGATGGTGGACTGGATACAGTAATGCCAGCGCGTATAACAGGGTTTATTTGTGGTCGTGCCGACGGCATCGACTCTTACTCGCCGGCCTCGGACAGAGCGACCACGAACCAAGAGAGAAGCCCTTGGGTCCGTGGGTTTGCGCTTCACCCGTGGTCCCACATCCTCTCCGCGCGCCTGAACCTCGTTAAAGCCGGAAGCAGACCCACACCCCCGCACAAATCCTCAGTCACACCAGCGTGCGGACCAGATAGAAACAGGGCGGCATAGCTGGTGCCCGATCAGTGCCAATACCCAGTGGCTAGGTCGCCGGTCCCTGGCGGGACGTATACACCGCAAACGCCACCCTGTCACTGCGACCACGGACGAGTAAAACCACTCTACTGCCTACCGTTGGAAGACGAGAGGGGGTCGGTAGAGAACAAGAATAATGCGAGCAGAAACAAAGTCCAGGAGAACGGCAGGAAAAATAGTAACTCACTCGCATGCGGACATGTTCACCAACTTAGAGGTTGGGCCTGAGGTGAAAGGACTGTGAATGAATTAGCCCCTAGACCGAGACACAATCATTGCAAGCGTTGTGACTTGCGAACAACCCGACAATCAACCCGCTGTGCCAAAACATGGGAAAGAACAAATCCAGTGGTGCAGGTAGGAGTCTTCGATGCGCCAGAATGCTCGACGCCCATGACCCATCGAAGAGGACAAAGCAACGGAGGTAAACAATTGGTCCACCCGTCGGTCCGCCCCGGGGGAAGTTGCCGAGCCCCCACCCCACAAATTGCACCTGATCTCGACCTTGAGGCGGTGCTCACTGCTCACACCGTCGTCAGCCACCAACGTCCAACTGTCTCCGGCAGTCTCCTCCTCCCCTCCCCTCCATTCCTTCATGATCCCGCTTTACACGCATCCGACCCTTAGGCGGGACCCGGACGCTCAATCGGACATGAACGAATCCATCACCTCGACCGCCGCCGACATCGCCGCCCACAAACCTCCTTCGATCCAGCCTACAGCCAGAACAAGGGCGTACAAATGGTCGAGACGAATCATGATCACGACGGAGTCGCTGTGGCTCAAAAAGATTCGGAGGAACAAGTTCAAGACTTTCGTGTTTATCTTCTTGCCCAGCGTGTTCATCTTCCTCCTCGCTTTTTCCCTCGCGCCACCCAGAGGGTTCTCGAACAGCAATAACCTGATGTTTTATACGGGAGGCGTGATGGCGCCAGATACCATGTTCACCGCTGGGGTCGTTCCGAAGCGGATCCATTCTAGGAGGGATTGTGAGTTCTTATATCACCCTCTTCCGTTAATTTGGGCGGACTGTTTCGGATTACTGATAACTGTATCCTTGTGCGACTCGGAATGACAGCGTTCGAGGTGCGATACACTCCACTACTTGCTGCGTTGAGTTACGGTGCGACGAGCATCGAAATCTACGTGTGGTTAGAAAACGGGGTGCTCTACGTGAGTTTATGCTTTCTCCTCGTTTGATCTATACCTCAATGAGAACCTAGGCTGGGGCTAAGAACCCAGGAGAGGAGGGGAGCCCAGAAAAGGGGGGCAGACGCAACCAGTCCCTGGAAGAACTATATTTCTCGAAGTTGCAATGGATATTGGAGTGCGCAAACCGGGAGAATTCGAGAGGGGACCGGCCACGGTACGTCGTCGTCTACACTCTCCTGCGCTTCTTGACCCGCGCTGATGACCGGTATTCAGCGGAGTCTTCCAAACCGCTCCATACCTACCGTTGCAATTAGTAATGAACATCAAATCTGACGGCCCTTCGTGCGTTCCACGTGGACCCGTTTGTTCGGTTACCGTTCTGATTAACCTGTAGGACATTCCAAGCCCTTGATGCGGCCCTGCAACCGTTTTTGAAGGAGGGCTGGCTGACAACCGTGGACACTATAAACCCCGGAGGACCCCCAAAACGATCGGCGCTAACGATTATCACCACCGGAAACACTCCAATGCCGAGTACCCCCGGTTCCTCGAATCCCATTCGGTACATGTTCTACGATGCGCCGCTCGAGGAGCTGGATGAAAACCCGATTTTCACGCCCGACGTTTCACCGATGGCTAGCGCGTCTTTCTCGTCTTTGGTTGGAGCCAGATGGGTAATACCTAGGTTAGCAAAGGAGAGGATTCAACACTACGTTAAAATTGCACACGATAAGAAAATCGCCGTGAGGATAACTAAACCGATTGACTTCCCTACGTGGATAAGGTGCGCCGTAACCCACCTTCCTAATTTGAACGTACAATTGACGAGCATCGAACTGCCTCCAGGAACATGTATTGGCAAATGCTGCTAGATTGCGGCGTTGACTGGCTAGATGTCGACGATCTCTGTGCCGCGGGACAATTTTAGGCTGTTTCACCCGTACGGACAGGTGGAACCTCGTATATCCCTCCGAGCTCCCTCCATTTTCCATTCCGGTAAAGTCGTTCGCGTTGCTCTCTGTATCACTACGTTCTGGACATATCGCTTTGACCTTTGCCTTTTTTTTTGCATCCCCAGTGACCGATATATATTTTACCATGAAGGAATCGATCGGCTTTTATTTGTTTTACCTGGGCATGTATATTTTTTCCCATGCCATCCCAGACTGTACGTTAGGCTACTGGCCGGCCACAGGTGTTTTGTGGTATACTTGCACGTGTTTGCTGTTAAATATCTCGGCCTTGAGCTTGAGCTTTCGGGTCGGTCCGACTTTCCCCCAACGACGCTGGGCTGGGCCGATCTGGAGCTGCCTTTCGGGCCTGTGACGTCGATCTCTCCATTCCTGACTCGCTGTGACGGGGGGTCGAATGTAGTAGTGGCAGTCAGTGATCGACTTGCGCCCCCGCGATCCACTCGCAGGTACCCCTCCGCCATCATGCCCCCTAACTCGAAAGCCAAAAACGACCTCCAGAAGTTAAAGATAAACAAGGATAAACCCGCCGTCAGTATGATTGAGAAGGATGGTCCTATCGTGGACAGTCCTGTGGAAATCGATTTTGAGGAGAAGCACCCAGAAGGGCTTCCTCAGGACGTGCGTTTTTTCGTATTCAACCTTGACCCACCCCCACCTCAATCTTTCCCTCACGTTCACGTCTTTTTTTTATTTATCGGTTCGAACAGAACCTCCCTGGCGTGGTACACCCGGAGGACCAGGCTCCATGTGAGAACCCCTCTTGCAAGCATTGCGGGTGTGATTTAGGTGTTTACCCGACAGATGTCCTACCAAATAACGATAATCCTTTCTCTGGTCTGTAATATTTAATCCCCACCACTCGCATCGTGCCTTGCGATGCAGGTTGGAGAGTGTGTCGAGGGAGTGGTTATAATATGCGGCGCTGTGCACTTGTATCCTGCCCCTGTATTGTATTTTGCTGTATGCAACACACCACATTCCGCTCCTGTGGGGTTTTCCATTGTGGGCTGAGCGGTCAATCCCATTAACGAGTCGGACGCACGGAACCAACCGCTATCAATCCCGGTCAACGAAACCGGGCACGAGCAACCCTGATAGTTCACGTGGATACATTTTCTCGTCAAGGTTGCGCTTACCTCTCTCGCCGACGCGCACCATGGCAGGGAATCGGACGCAGAGGCCCAGAAACACGACCAAAAGCCCTGTCTGGCTTCGGCGACAGCGGCGGTCTGCAGTGGAAGTTCACGTGACCTGGAACTCGTTTGGCTGCCGTCGGAAAAGAGTAATTCTGTTCAGTGCGTATACTGTTCAGAGACGGGGGTCAATTTTCGGCACTGGTCAGCACCGATCAGCACTAAACAGCGCTGAAATTCACAATGGCCCCCGACACCGTATCGGTACCCGTCAGCACTGGTCGGTGTTGGTCAGCGCCTATCTAATTGGCAGTTCCCGTATCAGCTCCCAAGACGGCCTCATGCTTTCCTGATGGCTAGCCTCGCGCGAGAATCCAGCCGTGGCCATACTGTCTACCGTACACAATGCAAGGCTTCCTGACCCTCGCTGCCGGCTGCTTCGCCCTTTTCGCTCCTACTCTCGCTTTCCACCAATCGAAGCAGATCTATGGTGTCAACCTTGGATCTTGGTATGCCTTACCAATCCTCCGTTCTGGAGAGGTTGGTAACTGATCTTACTTAGGTTGTTGATAGAATCCTGGATGCTCCCAGAAGGTGCGTAACTGGGTAGCCTCGCTCATCTTTGATGCCACAGACTAATCCGCAAGCAGAATGGATCGCCATGGGTGGTGAGCGTTGCGACTTATGTCAAGAATGCATTTCGTCCGAATTGTGCGTTGCTTGGAATTACCCCTAACGATCAGTAATTCACGGGTTCGGATGAATCGATAGCGAGTTCACCAAGGCGCACCCGGACATCGCTGACCAAGCCTTCGATAAACATTGGCAAACCTGGTTCACCGAGGCCGATGTTCAACGCCTGGAAGAGTTGGGGATGAACACTGTCCGCATCCCTGTGAGATTGATGCTCCTGGAAACACCTCGGATTTCCGTCCTGACTATGTGCGTCGAAGCTTGGCTACTGGCTCGTCGAACCCCTCGTAGAAGAGGGAGAATTCTACCCCAAGGGTGGGATGCGCCGCCTCGTATGTCTGGATCCTCTCTCCTCGGCACCGCCAACTACTGCTTACACCGTTTACAGAGGGAAGGTTTGAAATGGCTGAGCGATGCCGGGATCGCTGTCATTCTCGACCACCACGCCCTCCCCGGTGTCGCAGCCGAAAACCAGATGTTCGCCGGAAGGTAAGTTTATCCTACGGATTCCAAAAAACATTAGGCCCATATCGGTATCACAGGTGCACCTCGGACGTCCAGTTCTACGCGAGTGATCTCATGCGATTCTCCCCCATTGTATGACTGAATTATTTCAAACAGACCCCAAAGAACTACCACCGTGCCCTAATCTGGACCGCGGTTATGACCGTCTTCTCGCATGTTGACCCTAACTTCAAGAGCGTATTCTCAATCCAGGCCGTCAACGAGCCTCTTCAGAACGCTACACTCACTCCCGGCTATGGACAATGTAGGTCTGCGTTTTTCTGACACGTTATCCCGATTCCAATTCCATCCAACAGTCCAGAAGGACTTCGTCCAGACCGTCCGCGCGGTTGAAGATATCCTCAAGTCCGCCCACAACCTCGCTTCCTCCGGGAACATCACTGAAACCTTCCTGAAAGTAACCGAGGCTGGCAATTACTCCGATGCGATCAAGCCCGTGCTCGTGGACAGCGCGCCTGTCCTGTCCGAGATGTTCCTCAAGTATGGCTGTCCCGATACGATCCATAGATTCCGTCGACCTGGAAAGGAGCCCTTGACCACCAAGTATGCGTATTTGTTCTCCACGTGACTGATGTTTAGGACTGAGGGTCGATACTTTCTCGTAGCTTCATGGACATGAGCTGGCAGCTGGGCGACCGTCCGAACCCTGTTGACGCCAAGGATGGTCCTCAGACCTACGACAATCATCTCTACTACAGCTTCGGAGTAAATACTTTCGTCTCGGTGTTTTCGGTGACGCGGTGCTGAGCTTCATCATAACAGGGTTTCGCCGATCCCAACCCAGAGTCCTACATGACCCACATCTGTAGTGAGCAATTATCCTCCGACTACACTCTGTGGGGAACACGTGCTAATGTCCTTGTGTTCCAGACTTGGACAGGGTTGAGAATGCCACTATCGTCCAGAATGTTCCCCTGTGGTTCGGTGAATGGTCCATCTCTACCAACTTCAATGCTACGGATGAATTCTTGAAACAATGGGCTGATGCTCAGAAGCTTATGTATAACAAGTCTGCCGGATGGATCGTAAGTTTGCCCCATATGACAAAACAAGGCAGGGGTTGCTGACGACAGATCCTACTCCAGTTCTGGAACTTCAAATTCGAGGATTCCCCGGGTGCTAATGGCTTACAAAGGCAATGGTGTGGAAGTAAATTGTCTATTCGTCAGACTGAGACTGATTTTCCACCTCCTTAGGTCCTACTACAAGGGCATTGAACTCGGGTACCTCACCGACGATCCCGCCGCCTATAACGACCCCGATGTCTGTGCACCATACGCCCAGACTCCCGGGTCGACCAATACCACCTGCTCGCACTGTAAGCCCGGCCCTAGCTAACCGGTACCTCAAGTAGGCCTGGACTGGAACATTCACACTTTTCGCTCGTATGTTATTTATTCACGTAGTGAGTGACGTTCCATGGCATAGATAGAATATTCTCTGAATTCATAACAAGTGCCAGTCACCATGAATTGTATTGTTTCGAGCCCCAGACGACGGTTGGGGTCCTGAGAGTTTCCTTTATCGACAAAGATATTTGACGTTTAGAAAGCCTAATGAGCCATGGAAAGCCACTCAGTCACCCAATACCAGAGTTATCCTTGAGATCTGCTTAAAGAAATAACGTATTCTATCCCCTGGACCTACTACTGAACTTCCACGTAGTTTGCTGTGCCCGCCAGAACCTCAGTGAATGGATTCAACGCGGAGATGAGCAAAAACATACCAGGAAAGAGTCCAACTCTCCCATTAGCCATCTTACCCTCCCACCAATCATCCGACACGGCCTCGATCTCGACGATACGTTCTCCCTCCTGGAAGGAGATTTCGTTCTCCTCTGCTGCATCGTAGCTGTGATTGCGTGCCATTTGTTACCCTGATGTTCATGAATTTTCGTGTGAGAAATACGCACCCATACAATGCAATTGCGGTAGTGCCCTGATCTTGAGGTTCTGGGCTTGGTTCTCGGGCGGCAGGAGGAGGCGGCGGTGGCGGCGGAGGGGGAGGGGGAGGGGGAGTTGCCTCGGGTTCTGGCTCTGGCTCTGGCTCATCCACTTGCTCGATTAGCGCGACGTAGTTGGCTAGTGGGAAAAACATTAAACCAATCGTTGAGAACCTCACTTCCAGGCCCACCTGGGAACAATCCGCTCTTCGCCCCGTCGCGTCCTACACCGGACCACCATCCTTCATCCAACTGTTCAATCTCTTCGATCAGTTCATCCTCAACCAGGTCCATTTCGTTCTCTTCGGTAGCCTGTAAGAAGCGTTCTCAGTACCCCACTGGGGTGGGGAGTTGATGGGGGTGCTTCACCTCGTACTCATATCGGACGATCGCGCACAGTCCCTTGCCTTTCCTCGTGGCACCCGCGGAGGCAGGAGCCGGCGGTGGTGGTGGTGGTGGAGGTGGGACGAACTCCGGTTCAGGCTCTTGTACGCTAAGCGCCGCCATTTCTGATACAGGGGCCGGTGGAGGCGGCGGAGGCGGTGGGGGAGGGGGCTACGTTCTTTCTGTAAGATAAAAAGCAAGGTCGAAGGCACCGTAAAACAACGCACCGGAGGGGAAGGTGCGGCCTCCGGTTCAGGTTCGGGTTCAGGTTCGGGCTCGGGCTGAGGTGGAGGCGGTGGACGAGTCGCTGCAGGGGGTGGAGGAGGAGGAGCTGGAGGGGCGGGCTATGAAGCACAGTGTCGATTATTTCTGAACCAAAACGCTAAGAAAAAACCGTACCTCCTCCCAATCGGCCTCTTCCTCTGGTTCTTCTTCATCCTTCGAAGCGAATATTGCGACCCCAGCGCCGGTGGCGACTCCGGCCCCAACACCCAAGCCAACTGCAGCTGGTGCCTTCCACTTGGGCGTCGAGACAGCGGTGGGGATTGGTTTAAAGCTGGAAGACTTGCTACGTGCTTCCTCTTCTTCAGCCTGTTTCTTTGCCAGTGCTTGCCTCTCGCTCCATGTCATACCGGTCCTCTTAACCGGTGACTTGGCTTGTTGTTGGTCCTGTAGTGCTTCATGTGCACGCCTCTCAAACGGGTTAACGAGTTTCTTAGGCTTGGGAAGTTGAACTGGCTCCCAGTTTGTTCCAACAGGCCCAATATAATCTTCCTCGGCAGGCTTGGAGGAAGTGACGACTGACTTAGGCCCTTCTTTGACGGGCTGTGGGAAAAGTGAACGTGAGCGTTGCAATGTAAATGCGAAGTTGTTTACACTGACCGCAGGGGCAGGGGGTGTCGGCCGAGCGGAAGTTGGAAGGGGCGGCGCAGGAGTTGATTTAACTGGCGCTGGCGTTGGCTCCCAGTCATCATCGGGAGCAGGAGTGGTCTTAACAGGAGGTGGTGCGGTATACCTGGGTTGGAATCCGGTAGCTGCCGACTTCGACCATTGCTGCCCAACCCCTGGGGGCCTAGTTGTGGCCGGCTGTGGCGGTGGTGGGGGTTTGACTGCAGCTTCCTTCCTGATAGCGTTTATGTCGACTTTGCCAACTGGGGTATAGTTCGTTCCCACCGGCCCAATCGGTTCGAACTTGCGGGTAGGTTCCTTATGAATTGAGTATTTGGCTCCAGAGGCGGTCTCTACACGAGACATGATGACGGATGAGGAGACATCAGCTTGGTTCCTGGCGGAGATAACTACGTGGGTTCCTTTGAGGAAGTTGGCGACAGCGGAGGAGTGCGTGTGGAAGAGACCCTTCTTTTGGACGGGAACACCGTCTCCGCACCAGTTTATCTGAACGAATTTGGGTAATTGAGACTGTTGGGTGCAATTGTTCAGTACGATTGAAACTGCGGAGATAAGAGACGGTGATGAGTACCGTTGGTTCTTTTACTCGCACAAACGCGTACTGAATCCTACACAGCGACGATCAAAGGCTGGATCGTCTGGGGGATTCTGATCGTAGACTCACCGTCCGTCCGAGAACTCTTCCTCGAGCTCTTCTAAGCCTCCATCACCAGTAGACTGAACCTTGAGATCGTTGGAGCCCTTGTCATAGGTGAACAACACCCAATCAATCCTGTTCGCGTTAAGAACATCCTGATAGGCAGTGAGTAGTTCTCTGCTCGACAGGTTGACCTGGAGCGACATTATGTGTTTCGCAGACTCGAAATTTCGTAGTCGTCAGCGTCAGAGGTGGAGGGAGAGCAGACCGGATCTTGCCGAAAGCGGGGGCGGAGCGCCATCATCCACGGCCAGCCTGGTCCAGCGCTAAATCCAACCTCGGCAGTTCGGAAGGAATTTCCCAACTTTCAGCAGCCTCGGCCACTTGTCCTCTTCCTTGATGATACTGGCTCTGAAACGCTGCGTTAACCTACATGTCTTCAACTAATGGTCCCAGTGGTCCCAATGGTGAGCACTAGAATGTCCAGGGTGTATGCATCCAACTGTGCTGGGTCACGGTGTGCTGATTCCATGCGCGTCCACAGTTGCCGTAGATCCGAGGCTCGACTTCTTCGCCGGAACCGTCGCAGGTGTGTATATCCTGAGCCAGTGGATATCCGTGCGCCTCGGGGAACTTATTCCGAGCCGTGTATGCATTCGTCTCGTCCAGGAATGGCCGCCTTGACGGTCGGACAACCTTTCGACACAGGTTGGTTCGCCAGAGCACCTTTACGCCCATTCGGATACTGACGTAGGTGTTCAAAACGACAGTAAAGGTCCGGTTTCAAGACCCGACCACCTCCGCGCGGTACAGTGGTACGTTCAATACCTTGTCAACTATCATGAGGGAGGAACGATTCTCGGGACTGTACAAGGGAATTATGTCCCCAATGGTACGTGCTTCTATCAGCGCCGTATTCTGCGGACCGGCATTCACATGGTTTTGTAGGTGACATGTGCGCTTTTGAACGGACTGGTTTTCTCCAGCTATCGCTTCTTGATGAAAGCTCAGTTATCCGATGATCAGGCCACCCCGAAGTTAACACAGATATTCTTCGCTGGTGCTGGGACTGGCATGATAGGAGCGTACGTTACTTTTGTGATCCGGTTACCTGCTGGCATTGAATTCAGTCCACAGTATTGTCACCACTCCGACAGAATTGGTGAAGATCCGACAGCAGGCCCTACTCACACCTATATCCACCCGCCAGATGCTCCGACGAATCGTTCAGCAGGACGGAATCAGAGGACTCTACCGGGGGATTACGGCGACTGGTCTCCGGGATATCGGTTATGGTTCTTACTTTTTCGCCGTAAGTCCGCCGAAACTCCAGCGTGAATAGATGTTTGACCGGACGTCGTACCCCTCAGTACGAAGCAACTTGCAGATACTTTTCGCAGCCTGTGTATCCACATTCTCATTTGGACCTGATCCAAAGCATTGAGTCTGATTTACGTACTGTCCCTTGGCCAGCCCTACTTCTGGCAGGTGGCGTTGCAGGGGTTGCTGGATGGATTACCACGTTTCCGTTTGACCTTGTGAAGACCCGTATTCAGACAACTTCCCCTTCGCAGTCCAAGTGGGGGTTTTTCCGGGGTGGGGGCGTGACAATTTCCACTGCCGTGCAGAGCTGGAAGAACGAGGGACTCAGAGTGTTCTGGAGGGGGCTGGCTCCCACCTTGATCAGGTACGGGTTCATTTCAGCAACAGAATAAGTTTGAGAGACGAAACTCATGTACACCCAGGGCGATACCTGTGAACATGGTCACATTTGGAACTTTTGAAGCGATCACTCACGCCCTCTCTTGATGACCTATTCACTGACAACCAACCACGTCTCTCAGTTTCCTGGGTGACGCAACCTGTGTGCGCAACGTATATATATCCACCACCCTATTCCCCCCGTTTTGACAATTGTATCAATACGACATCGTGGCATTTTCTGTACATTCACTCCGCTTTTCCGATCCAGTAGACACCATCGCGACGGGGCCCCATACATGGACCTTTTCCTCGATTGCCTGTGGTCCGAAGACTCTTGAGAGGAGTTTTCCGGATATGGCCCGCCTCATTTACCCACAGCAATCACCAGACTCTACTTTTCTCCCATGAAGTCCCTTGACAGTACTTCTCTCGCCGACTCGATCATCTTTGCGAATTCCCGTCGTGGCCCAATTGTTTATTCCTGCCCCGGTGTGGCTTCACAACCAGGTATCTTGTGCCAGACTGCGGCCCTGGCTGGACCGGGAGGGCGCACATTAGCCTGTGTTTTCGATCCACCAATCTGTGAAGTCGACACAACGCAGACGTTCGAGTGTCCCCGAGCAGACCACTTTTTGCTGGAAAAATTAGAACAGTTGTCATGGTGGTAAGGACCGGTACAATGGCGAATTCAGGGGGCAGGTTACACAGTGGCTACTGTACATGTACATAAGGAGCGACCTGTAGGAAAAATAAGTAGTGAAGTATTGAATGCCAATCTTTAAAAATCATACAAGGTACCCGTGGATTGGGATAATAAACATGATGTGTGGTTCGTGAGGGTGTGATATTACTCGGCGGAAGGTAAGATAAGTTGGGTGTGCCGGGTTGCAGGAATTGAAGGTGCCTGTGTCGCGTGTCCTATAAGACAATCATGCGCTCCGGAGGCAAACCGCTACACCAAGCAAAAAGAAAAGAAAAAAGAAAGATACACAAAGAAAGAAAGAAAAATGAAGCCTGTGTCACAAAAACACGTATGAGAGGCGCCATGGGCAGGAGTATTGTGTCGCACCTTCTGGGTGTGTGACGAGCGTTTTTCCACTTCTGGCAACACCACGAGGGAACGCAGTAGTGCGACGGAACTGAAAGAGAGAATGACAATCTGGGAGGAGAAACCCGCAGTATCTAGAAGGGAACGTTAAATCGTGAGGTCATCAACCGGAGCAACACGCTGAACCGCACCTAGAAACTTGCCAAATGGTGGCGGGCAGAGGTAAAGCTTCCGAATGGAGGGAATGACCAGGACCATTGCACTATGTAGCATAAAAACGGGCCAGGTTACCTTCCCTTTTTTGACCGCCGAGAACGTGATGAACAGAGATCCAAGTGTCAAGATCCAATTTGCAACAAACATGCTTGTGGTGAGCGCCAGTGTGAGGGTAGAGTATCGGACTGCGATGGTCAACATGCGAGACTTGATTTCCACCGTCCTCGGGCCGCTTTCGGTGGCGTACGTGAACAGTTTCGTGGTCCCCGTTTCGCTAGAAGACATGGCGAAACCGCTGGGTGAGTCAGGGGCCGAGAACCGCATGATATTGACCGGCTGATTGGTGGTAGGGTTCATGGCGAACGCGTACGCCTGGAAATTGTAGGAATCGAACGGAACGGGGAAGTGTCCCAAGGCGTGAATATCGTGTTCCGTTGCGAAGTGGTTGTAATCCATCAATCCCGTGGGTTCGTACGATAAGGCCCTCCCAGCGAGACTAGGGTCCCAGGTAAGCAGCGGGTAGTCCCCTAAACTGTCAAATTGCACTCACTCGGTCAAATAAACATCCACGGCATATGCACCCGCAGCGTAATCCGAGTGTTCCCACGGAACAGAGCCCGCACCCTCGGGCGGTAGGCCGGATCCCTCGCCAGAGGGTGGCTCGCACAAAACTTCCCACTCGATTGACAGTTTCTTTTCGCCCAAAACCACCCGGTCGCCACGGCCCAGTATCGAAATCTTGATCCAATTCGTCAGCAGGCTCACCGTGCCAAAGAGACTCTCGCCCAGTCGTGATGGCTTACCCCCACAGCTTCGAACGACGGAAGAAAGCCCAGACACTCTTCATAGGCAGAGAACATGCGGAACGATGGAGTAAGCAGCGGGGAGGGCATGAGCAGAGGATTTAAGCTGAGGGCAGCTTCGATCATGGTTGTCGTCGAATGTGCAGGGAAGGGGCGAAAGCTGGATCGATCCTATGGGTGAGCATCTTATACTCACCAACCTGTGCAGGAAACTCGAATCACTGCCAGGAGATATGCCCTTGACCCTAACGGCGTCACGGCTACCGCCCAACCTCGTGTGCTGGACAGCCCTTCAGGGGGGTCGTACATAACTCTGGCACCTTCAATTTTCTCGCCCTACCCCACCCACTCGTTTCCGCCTTTCTCTCATCCCCCTCCCGCACTCCTATCATACTTCCTCTTGCCCATCCTCTCATCCCCCACCCCTGAGGGAAAACACTAAACGTCGATGGTGTTCTGCCATACACACACAGCAACTCGTCGATCCCGTTCCACCAGAATATGCCAGTGCGGGCTATTTGGTTCACGGTCGTCTCTGTGCAGCCTCCTCGCGGTGATTGCTTTGATATCGTCGGCCCTCTTTGCCGCGTTCGTCGCGATCGCCTGGCTAACTGTCGCCAGCGATGCGCAGTTAGTGGATGAACGGACGTTGGCGAACGCTACCGGTGTGAGTTTACATCGTTTCACGATCTGTCGTTTGTTGTATTGGCACTTGTGCTAACCCACTTCGCCGCTGCAGCTCAGGATAGCTGGATACGGTCATCAGCTCGACCTTGAGGCGCGCGAGCTATCAATCTTCTGGGAACTGACCTGGTGTACTGCGAGCGAACCGAGTGGAGTCCTCGGAGCTAGCACCTCATCTTCAGCGGGCTGCGGGGTTTTGAACAGGAGGGTGGACGTATATTTCAATGGGTACGTTCAAACCCTGTGCACCGCCCGGCGCGCTCCGGCCAACTTTCCTCTTTTCTGGCGTCTAGCCTTCCCCAACCAGTCCTCTCTTATGATCCGCACGCACCATCAAGCGAAGCACTGTGATGAGGCATCGCATCCCTAATCCCTCACTCTTGTGGGTTACGGTCCTTATACTTTCCACCCGCAGCAGTCAAGACACGGTTTGCTTCAAAACGGAGCACCGAATCGGCGCAGGGACTAAGTGGGGCTATACAGAGCAATTGGTGGTCCCCTTCGACAGCTACACTCTCCGCGCCTTGGCCACTGCGATCGACCCCACAACGAACCGATCGTTGCACATTGTCCAGTTCATGGTGACAGGCGCGGCCGGTAGCTTCGTCGTATTCTCCCACGATACGGACGTAAGCGAATCCACTTACAATCTCGGGAAGGGTCGCCTTGCTCCAGATGCAGAATCTCGCGCGTTGGATGTCGAGATCAAGCGGTCCAAGATCTCACGGACGTTTATGATATCTCTGGCTCTCCTAAATTGGGTCTTAGTTATTGGATCGGTTCATATCACAGCCCTCGTTGCGTCTGGAAAGATGGAGGCAAACAATGGGTTAGCTCTGCTGCCGTTCAGCATCATGGTAACCATCCCCGCGGTTCGGGCTCTTTACGCTGAACCGCCTTCGCTGTCCGCGTCTCTCGGTACGCTCCGCATTCCCCAGTCGACATTTTCACCGTTCGACCCATTGTCTCTTCAGATACTGCAGGATTCTTTGTCCAACTTATGACCATGGCATTCTGTGGAATGGTCCTGTTGCGAAGGCTCGCACTACAACGACCTACGTTCCCTCAAGTGGATTCAGCGTAAACTAGACCCGTTGCTGTAAGTTGTACCTACCAATCGTTGTGTTTGTTCACGCTAACCTATCCCAACCAGTAATCATGTTAAAAAAGTCTGTACTCTTAGTGTCTGTCTGTCTCTTTCACCGATCGCTTTCGTCGCAACACCTCCATGCTCTCACTCTGCTCTTTGTATACTGCACGATATCCTTATTTTCTCCGGTGGTGTTTTTACGATCTCACTACCGCACTACTATCCTCTTTTTTCCTGGTGGTGTTGAACAGCTCGTTTTTACGGCCCTACAACCATAGCAACCATAGTACAGTTGATCCGGTAGAGTAAATCCTGACTCAGTTGTACTTTCTCCATCTCTTTATAGTATGCTCAACCCAGCTACCACGACACAGTTTGGGGGCGGGCCCCCCGGGGCCGGGGGCAA
>Ga0307517_10005691_pt1 | contig 18680 bp, 14 predicted proteins | sample 23_EM_MG_FD_194515 | JGI IMG/M metagenome (GOLD analysis project Ga0307517, IMG submission 194515) | Populus trichocarpa ectomycorrhiza microbial communities from riparian zone in the Pacific Northwest, United States - 23_EM | ecosystem: Host-associated > Plants > Roots > Unclassified | place... | reverse complement strand
TTATATTAGCTAGAAACACTTGCTTAACGCTTGGGGGACTCAAATTTGGTTTTGGGAGTAGATTCAAGACTGGGTAAGAAGTCAATAACCTTGTAATTAATTTATGTTTTTGTACATGCCGTCATCAATGCCGTTATTTCTGCATCGGAAAAAAGTCCACTGTCTAGCCATTTCTGTCTCCACAGTTTGTACATCGCGCCTTAGATTTGTTCATTACTAGAAATATAATGAAGGGGATGGATGACACATGTTCTATCTTTGTCACTATAGATTTATCAGTGCCGCTGATGCCAAACTAGAAATCACCAGGCCACACGCATCGTCCTGCTGAGATGATTCTTCCCCCATCAAGAAAGGCTGTCTTTGATCACCATACGCGATCTCGCACTGTCTAAATTCAGCGGCATGTTTGACACGGCGGCAACTTCTTATTTTTAAGAACAAAAATTTCTTACACGCCTGTGCACAATGTCTTGCATATTATTGGAATTCACTTCTCTTTGACATGGAAGCTTGTAGAACTGTTTCCTTTTCCACTTTTATTTATTTATTTATTGCATGGCTTAATTAATTGTATCTCTACTTGTATATGCCATTTTTGTTCTTAAAATATTGCTTAATGGTTGGTGTGTCTCTTCCCGTGTACAGTTTGACAGGTCGGAGATGGTGACTCAACCTACTATTGGAAATTGCATTGGAGCTCAATTGATGCGAGTTTTAGCTAGAACATCTTTTGATTTCTGCATCATACCATCCCCCAGCCAGTTACTGGTTGGAAGAAACTCACATCGAGTTTTGCACCACCGAATTATAAGAATTCCCAAAATTTGTACACACAAATAATGAAATCTTAAAAACTTTTACGACTTCCTTTGAATACCGCGGCGATGCTGACAGCCTTCCTTCTTGCAGACAAAGGCACATTGAGTCTGTTTACTTGAATTTGGATATGCAAGTAAAACTCCATCTTAGCTTCTTCGATCTAACAACACAAGCTATTGTGGTGATGCGTTGAAAACCAAAACTTCTTTGGTTCTCGCTTCCTTCTCTTTATAATGAGTTGAGAACATGATTTACAGATTTCTGGTTTGCCTTTGGAAACTGACAATTTGCAGAAATTTGTTTAAAAGATCGACATATGGAGGTCATTTTTCTTTACTTTTCTCAATAAGCGTTGGCTACTTTTCATGAAAGGACGATAAACAGGATGTAGTTCCCAAATTATTTGAGGATGGATCAAATGGATAAGTGCTTCTGCAGTGATGATGCATGTATTTGTGGATGCGTTTCTCAGTTAACCCTGAGTTGTTGCTCATGTGGAGTGAATTATGCATGAAGTATGACAAACTTCACTTGTGTCTGCAATGGAAGTGCCCATTAACACATCCAGTAGTATTTAATTTTGGGCCTTGCCTCCCTGGGCCGATATAATTCATTTGGCTTACAAACAAGTATTTTTTTATCGTTAATTTCAATCAATACACCGGAAAAGGTCTTATGATTTCAATAGTTTTAGTTGAAATATGTTTTGTAGAATAACATCTAGTGCACTAGCATATTTTGCTGCGTTTTCTGACAAAAATCTCTAAATTTTATCCGTCGGAATTCCAAAGAAATTATACCAAAGATCATAGAAGCTCTGAGTGTTGATGGATCTGGTGGCCACCAGATTGAAGCTTCAACTGTTGATCCATCATCAGGTGATGTGCTGTCCCCATAGCCTCTTCTTACATTTTAACTTCACAATGGTTTTTGTTGCTTATTGTTATTAATATTAGTATTTTCTTTGTAATTTATCTGTTGCTTGCTCTAATCCTCTTGACAGAGAAAACCTGGGTTTCACCATCTGAGAGATATACCATTGTTCCTGATGAATCTGTAAGTTTGCATTTCTAAAATTTCAACAATCATAGTTGGGACACCAAGTTGGACAGGCGTAAATTCACCTTCTTTTGTCACCATTTTAACAAAAGGCATCAATCACATGTAGCAGCTTGGTAATGATAATAAAATGGCTGCTGTCATTTAGCATGCCCCAAAGGACTGTAGGTAACCCAGCTTGTTGATATCAAAGAACAAAGAACAAAAATAAAAAAGAAAGAAAAGATATTGTCACCAAAGGAAATTGCTTCTAGGAATTCAAGCTAAATTTTATATTTCAGGATTGAATTCGCATGTTAATTAGTGTTTGACACATGGAGTATACACGTGGAAATAAATGCGATTGTATAATGTTGTTATAAAAACACATCTCAGGACATCCAAATTTTTATCATAGTCAAAATATTTACACGGCCATTCCTTCAATAACAGTTATGATTTGTTCTTCCTTTTCATGTTATTTTTTAGCAGTACTTTTCAAAGACTTACTGTAATTTTAACAATCTTCAAACTAGTTTTGATTAAGGAAGAGTGCATATTTTGAAGGGGGAAAAAAATCAATGCTGTGAGTTTGCAAGAACACCTCCTATATGTTCTGCATTTGAAAAGTGTGCAGAGAATGAAATGTTAGATAAATCTCCATGCCAGAACATGTTTTTCAAAGCTTCTTAGAGTGTTTAGTAATGTTTTTGCTCAGAAGAACCCAAATTAACAGCCATCATCACCACAATAATGATGATGACAACAGTGGTGTACCATGTGATATCTCAAGATTTTAATCTTTACTTGCTGTGTATCTGTTGGTTCAGAGGCAAACAGTTGCGTTTGGGGGTAATGGGAATGATGCAAGTGTTCCTGAGAATGATGTCAAACGGATGCGGATTTGATTACTCCAGATCCATGGAGCACCAATAACCTGTTCTTCCGTCCCCAAGCTTCCATTATCCGTCTTTCTGAACCAGGCAATGCCTAAACTGCCATATTTTGCACTCTTGTTACTGCTGAATGTAAATTCTTCCTGGACAGAACGTTGTTTTTGGTTATAAATTTATTGAGAGGAAATTTATTTGACTCTGCAGATTCAACTTTTTGTTCAAAAGCCACCTGACCAGGCAAAAAGGAACCGCGATTCAGTCTGGTTTGTTCTCCTGGTGAAACTATCGATTTCATTTTGCATGCGAAAGGATGGCTATTGACAGAAATGTGTCTCCATTTTTCTCTAGTTTCATCTTGTCAAAATAAACAACGCTGACAAATGTGCCCCTCAGTTGTACATATGATCTTATATATATATTTTATTAACATGGGTATCCGGATCAGGTTGTGCGTACCTTAACTAATTTCACAGACCCTGAAGTTAATGATCATTTGATGTAAGCCTTCAATGATCCTAAAAGAACTTGAACTTGTAATTATTAAAAAATAAACTCAAGACCTGATCAGTTAAGTTATTTTCAAATTAAAAATATATTAATTTTATTGAAAGATTCTTCCCCATATAACTTATAGAAGCTCTTGCAAAAGATGAGATTTTTCTTAAAGGTGACTGGAGAAGAAACTTTTGACAAAATTAGCAGCATTCTAGCCATTGCTATATATGAATAGCTCTTGTCAAACAATTCAGTAGTCAAGATTCCTCCACTACCTATTACAAATATTTTTTTCCCCTTGTGTCTGTATTTTATTTATTTGTTGAATTATTCTTTCCTATAACTGGTGGCTCAGAATACAAGAAGCACTTTCGGTGGCCGTGATGCTGTTTATTAGTCATAATTATTAGGTTTTCTTTTCTTTTATACCATCCAAAATGCCTTTCTTTTCATAGGTTCAAGAACACTCTGATGTTCTTGTCTGAAATTAAAATACAGAATAAAAAAACATACATGTTTATCAAGTAGCATCTTCTGATTCTGTCTGGCCTTTTCCTTTTCTAGTAAAGGGACATGCATTTGATGGGTTTGACGCATTGCAAAACACTGGTTTTACTTTTCTGGGAAATATAGAGATAAATGCAAAAGTATAACTAAAAGTAAAAACATATAGTTGAGTTGTTCTCAAACTTTCAAAACTAGTTACAATCTCAAAATAAAATATAAAATAAATATAAAAAAGAGGGGAATATGTTTGGTTGGAGAGACAGGATGAAGACATGAAATAAATTTGTAACCAAACGTCACTCAATTGATACAAAAAATTATAATCATTAAAAACAGGGGAGAAAAAACTTATAAATTTACTTTTAGATTATTTATTTCAAAATTACCCTGGTAAATTTCAAAAGATTCTCGAATTTCATATATTTTACTACATAATTTTACTGCACACTTTGTTTTTTGGAACTAGTTTAATACTAATCGAAATACTTAACCTTCGATCATATCATATTTTATATGTTTGATCAATTCCTAATCTATCAGTCATTATTAGTCATCAGTATAATGCAAAGAGCATATCCATATACTGATCAGGCCAAGCCTTGGAGGATTATGGAATTTACATGTGATATTAAATTAATAATGTATAGATTTGAGGTTTTAGAATTGACAAAGGTGGTAATGAAAACGCATGTTGGATTCCTTATGCAAATTACAAAGTCCTAAGACACTTGGAGCAAGCACTAATTGAAGATAAATCAACATAAAATTACAAATGATGAACCACACAAACACCACCCACTTGAGAATTTTCAGTCCTTTGTTTCAAGAACACCGGTTTAATAGCTAGCTTGCCATGGTTACTCAACAAATCATACAACCACCGGTTTAATAGCTTGTCTTGAACGGCTTGTAAACCTTAAGGTCAAGCACAACACCAGCAATTGAGCCTGCAACAGCCACGAGTGAAATCACAAGGCAAGCCATGCTCAGCATCTGGAGACAAATCCATCTTGTGCTCCATTTTGGTATCTTCTTTTGTACGATGTACATCTCCACTGGAAAATAGACTGTCAAGGGCCAAAAACCAAGTGCACCGAGAATTCCCACAACATCATTAAAGAATGGGAGCAACATTGATATAACAGTGGTTAACAACACAAATATTGTTCTCCAAACCATTCTAAATAGATTCAGCTTGTATGGCCTAAAACCTGGGACTGGGATTTTGAATTCCTTGGTGATGAAGTAATTTTCAGGCCATTTTTGGTTTGCCCATTTCTCGATGAAAGCAAAGAGAGGTTGGCAAAACACTTGATATGCTCCAATCAGGTGGATTACTATGGCAACGTTGGCAATATCAATAAGCCAATATGGGTTATAGAAACCAAAGCCAGTGAGGAGATTTCCAGGAGCTTGGTCTCCAAAAGCTGCATATCCCATGCAACCACAAAGCATATAGAAAGTTGTTGTCACTACGATGCTTATCTTGGCAGCTTTCTTCATTGTCTTTGATTCTGCTGGTGGAGATTTAATTGTGTCCTGTAAAGCAAAGAAAATAATGCTAAATCCCTCAAAAAAATTTCATATCGACTTAGCCAAAAAAAAAAAGGGCTTTGATATTAGGTGATCATACATACTTGAATTTCTATAAGAATGACAGAATATGAATATGCAAAGGCTATGGCCCCAAGTGCTTGGAAACTCCTCCATATCTTTTCAGTTTCGGTTACGGTTCCAATGCTTATCCCAGTTAGACTACCCTTAAAAGTTCCATTAGCTGCAAGCCAGTGAAGATAGAGAATTGTAGAGTTCCATTAGCAGCGCAAGTTAGAGATGCATTTCGGACAACTAAATAAGGAAATAAAGACACTCTTTGTCGGACGGAGATGCTTGTAGTTAAAGCAAATATATACCTGCAACTTTGCCAATGCCAAGGCCAAGACCAATGGTAGAGTAAGTAAAAGACATGACCGCGGCAACGATAGAGAGCCACCATAGCTGATCAAAGTCTGGAATCTGAGAAAGTAGAATTTCTGTTATACCAAATATGATCATGTATGGGTTGCTCGAAATGTGACATGGGTTCTGTCCACCGCTTTGATGGAAACAGTTTGACCTTTTAATTGCCCTGCCAGTAACCAAGAACCAAACTTATCAATCAAGCTTTAAAGAAAACTAGAAAAAACAAAGAAGTTAATGGAATATTTGTAAAAAGACCAACTCACATCATGCTTATGGATGATGCAATGGTGTAACCAATGGCAATACCAAATAGGCCTATGTACTGAACAAGGCCACACAAATTGACTTTTACTCCTCCTGATAAGCATTGAAGACAAGAGAATTTTAACATTGGTGAAATAGAAGAAAAAAATGAAACATTCCAACATGGTCTATATTATTAGGGTTGCAGTATTATGTATTTTTTGAATGCTTGGACAAAATAAGTTTATTTTTATGATACCCAGAATGGATTGAACAGCGTCCATGTATGTATAGTTTCTTTTTCCTGTATCAGGATCGCCAGTCCGGTAACAGTCAGTGAGTAGAGATGAGGTATAGTATGTAACCAATGAGAACAAGAACATCACAGCAGGACCAGCAATCCATCCTAGTTGAGCTATAGCCCATGCCAAGGAAAGAACTCCTGATCCTATCACTGCTGTTATTATGTGGGAGCTAGCGGTCCATAGAGTACCTGAAGACACAAACCAACCAACATGAATATGAAATGTTTCTACCTGAACAAAGTCTTCTACAAGAAACAGTGAAAACAGGGCAGAAACAGGGGAAGGATGGAGAAGATTACCAGTTCTTTTAAGGCGGCCATCATCATCAAAGCACTTGGAACCATTTTGAGGGAGTACATCAACGGAGACGTCAAAGACTTGGTGATGGTTGTGGAGGTGGTGGTTGTTGTGGTAGTTCTTTGAGGCAGCATTCTCACCCATCTTGTATTGGGAAAGGGCCAAAAAAGCAAAGGAAAGTTCAGTGAAAGAAGTTGGAAACGAGACTTGCTGTGACAAAAATGAGTGATTAAAATGGCTTAGCAAGTACAGGTCCAAATTGGGTTTGTCTTACTTATCAACAACTCCTAGCCAAATGTGCACAAATGGAGAGTAAACTTTTATGCACCACCTAAATCTCAGCTTCTTGGCTATGTTAGGTCTCAGGACTTTCTGCTGGGAAGATAGGAATGGGGAAGGCAGCAGCTAGTAATACGATTCAAGTTGAGCTTGGGAATGGTGTGTTTGTGTGTGTGTGTGTGTGTGTCTATATATATATATAATGATAGTGTGGACTGGACCCTCTTAACCCGTTCAATGAACTGTGTTTTTTGAGCATCTTGGAGCCCCACCATCATCAATCTATTATCAGCCTAACTATTCATTATCTATACAATCAACTTCAACTATTTTTTATGAACATCAAAATACTCAATTCTTACAGAATCGAATGTAAAACTGTGTTTCTGAGAGGGTAATGTTCGATGATGCGGTCTCGTAGTGCTACAAGATTCGCTCAGACTGTAGATACGATGAATGACCGACATCTAACACGTGGTGTGGTGTTATTGAAGTTCTGGACTGTGCGAACTTGAATCATGCAGGGAAAAAGGAGAGAAAGATGGAGAAAACAGGAACAAGACAAGTACAGCTGAGCTTGTGCCAATAACCCAAATTGCGCCGTTTCAAATAACCCATCAACAACATCGAAGACCATGTTTCGGTCAACTCTCTCTCTCTCTCTCTCTCTCTTATCTCTCATGCAAATAATGCAGGGACCACGACTCAACGCCGAGAGAGATGTGGGCTCGATCCCTTCTGAGAGTGAAACACTCCCAGCAGAGAAAGGTCTTTCTTTTACAACTCATGTAACTCGGAATCATGCATAACTCAGTAGAATAAATCATAAGCCGCTTCTGCTCTGCTTTTATCATTGATTCCTGCCTCAGCTTTCGTGAGCATGATACCACTAGCTTTTCCTACGTATTTCTAGTAATTAATTAATGGTAATATTGATTTTTTTTTTACTATAGAGCACAGAACCAACGAAGTAAATAAAGTTTATTTTGGACCAGGATTTGTTTAATAATGTATTTGGATATATTTCAAAAGTGTTCTTTAAAATGCTAAAACTATTCAAAAATATTAATTTAAAACTAAAAAAATCTAGGGAGTGGAGGTTTCCCCAATTAGAACACAAACCACTTAATCACTTCGTGTCAAATTATCATAGAAAGACAAGAAAAAAGAAAAAAGAAAAGGAAAGAAAGAAAGAAAGAAATCAAGGAATGAAGAGATGATTACCTGCATTATTCTAGGCTCGAGCTGGCCCTCTTCTCCCTCAAATGGAGGAGTTCAAGTATGTACAAAAGAGGGCCTTATTAAAAAAAGCAAGAAAAATATAGACAGATGGGCTGAGATAACCAATGGCTGCACTGTCTCTGCCTCGGACTCCCTCCGAGTTTATATACATGGAGAAAGCAAAAGCATGCAAGGCAACCATGGCGAATTATACTCTATTTAATACATCGATAAAGGCAACTTTTGTATTGCTCTCTAACGTGTCTGCTCTCTCCTCCATCCTTTGTTGAAGGGAAGAATAGATGCTTCTTCCTCCTCTGTACCTTTGAGCATAGAAAATGTTTATGCCATTTGATTGGATGTTGCAGCACCACAGTATAGAATCATGTGGCAGCTGGTGCTGCAGAAGGGAGATGGTTTTTGCCCGCCACCTCTCCCTCCCTCCCTCCCCTGCTCGTCTTAATGCTCTTCTGGTATCCTGAAGCAGAATTATTGACAAATTGCATGTACAATTAAGATGTAGATCAAAGTACTTGTATGATTGGGATCACAATATTATTAATTGTTGTTGCAACAAATTTATGTGATATGATTGATGTGTTTTTCATGTACTAATTTTTCAGTCCCAGAGAGCATTCAGCTAGGTTTTTTTTTTAATTTATAAAAGGTGGAGGGGAAAATAATAAGAATTATTTTTTAAAGTGTTTTCTATTTGATAATATATCATAATAATATTTTTTAATTTTTTAAAATATAATTTTAATATTAATATATCAAAACAATCCAAAAATATATATAAAAATTAATTTAAATAAAAAGATCAAAATCCCATGAACCCAAACCCACATTTAATAGTTTAAATGTTGGATTTAAAGTCAATAATCAAGAATACCACTAGTATCTTAAGAAACTAATTCAAGATGTGAGTGGCCATTTGCATATCATTTTTGAAATTATATTAATCACATAACACACAATCTTTTGACAATTAATATGCTCGATCTTTTTTATTAGTTGTTGAATTTCTGCAGCTTGTAAACTAGGTTAAAAATGATGTTAATGGAAACTTTGGATGAATAGCTACTGCGATACACCTTGTCACTCAGAACTGATGTCATTTCTCTTCTGAAAAGTTGCAATTACCCAATACCACTCTCGAACCTGCAGCAATGAGACCCCTCTTGGCTGCCGCATAAGCTGTCACTAACCCAACTAGGTATCGGGATTTTTCTCTTTAGTGATTCTATGATATAAATATTATTTGAGATGCTATATCACGTCTGGTCAAAGATGCTGGGAAAAAAGAAGAAGAAGAAATCAGAATCACAATTTGAATGGAACTGAATGCATGCTACGTTTTTGAATTACAGAACGTTTGTTTGATACTTTATACAGAAGGTGACAAGCCCACGTTGTGAGATGATTTCTTGAGAGCTAATTGCAGCAACCACCACTGAAAGTGGTTTTCAGGGCTTGACCACCACCACCTCCCATTTTGGGTGGTGGGTTCCTTCACAGTATGATTGATGAGTACTTACGGGCTATCTAGTTATATATATATATATATATATATATATATATATATATATATATAGGCTTTTAGGATGATATCATGCTACTCTATCCCATGTAGGTAAACTAAAACTGAAAAGGAGAGGTTTATTGGTCGAAGAAGTTCGATGATTTTATTGATTTAGTGTTTTTTTCATGGTATTTTTTAAATAGAAATATATTAAAAAAATATTTATTTTTTATAGTTTGTATTTTAAAATCATTGAAAACACCTAAAAAACATCAATTTATTATTTTTTTTAATGAAAATAAAAACCATCACAATAATAATACTAATACAAAAAAATATATTGTTTTGATTATAAAATTAATAAAAGAGGGGTGTTTTTAAAGTCATCTAAAAAGATAATTTAATATTAATTAATACATAAACTAATCCAAAAATGTTTTTATTGTTGAATGAAAAAACAATTAGCTTATAACTAGGTATTTTTTTATCACCTTTTATTCTTACATTCACGGCTATATATGTCGTTCACTAAAGGATACTTGATATGTGACTGAAGCTAGCAGATTCATCATTGATAGCTTGCAGGTTAGATTAATGGGGGGGAGATGTCTGCTCGATTAATCTTCTTTAATTATACATAATTCTGTTCTATAAAATCGAGTGAAAGAAAGAGTTTATCAAAACGAAGAAAATCAAGACCAATATTTATCCAAGTAAACAAAATTCATGGTGTAAACAGGTTTAGATTGATGTTAGTGCATGTATGATTCATGTAGGGTCATGTTCTACATTGATTGCTTCCACGAAATTCATGCATTTCATAAGTGACTGTTCTCGTAATTGATCTAAAATTAGGTTTAGATTGCGAGGTTATCGGGTTAACTTGTGAGTTGCCGAGTCGGTTATTTTTATTAAAATAATATCGTTTTATTTTCTAAAATTGACAGCCAACTTAACTTAGATCATGTTCTAAATAGCAGATTTCTTTGATCAACAGGAAGAGCAAAGAGTAACAGCAGGGCGGGCGCTGCAGAAGTCCAAGATGCTCCATCTTCAAGCACAGTTGTGAACAGTGTATATTAGGTTTATGTTAGTGATGTCCATTTTCAGAACCAAAATTAACTTGTTCATAAGATTAATGCTCCTCTACTTGCTCTATTATAAGTGTGACAGCGACAGTGTCCTCTCATGCTCCTTCACGTTTTCTTGCCTTGCAGCTCTAAGTTCTTCATCTTCTCCGGCGTGTCTCGCAGCAGCTTCTCTTGTTTTTTATTTTTATTTTTTCGGGGGCTATATATGCTACTTGAGGTGAGGTGAGTGATTTCACCTTTAAATCTCAATATATTAGCCACAAAAATAAACAAAAGTTAATAAAAAAAAATTCACAAACTTAGTTTGAGTTAAAAGGTATATCGATCAATTCTTCACTTCCTAATAAAATAATTAGAATTTTATATATCATGCGATGGGAAAATGACGAGTAAGTAATTTTGACATAAATATTTATAAATTAAAAAGGTTTTAGAAAGACAAGGGTTTAGCATGTGTATCCTGTATAAAACACTTGGTTTTGTTTGATAATCAAACCAAGAGCAATATAGATTTGATGAATATGGCAGAACTAATATATTTTGGTTTGACAATTAACCAAACCCGAGATAATATAAGCTTGATGGATATGTCAGGCCCAAGATACTTAGATTTGACAATTAACCAGACCCAAGGCAATATGAACCTGACGGACATTCCGGATCCAAGACACTTGAGTTTGGTGATTAGTCAAATCCAAGGTAATATGAGCTTAAAAAACTTGTCAGACCCAACACACTTGGATTTGACAAACAACCAAACCCAAGACAATATGAGTTTAATAAACACGTCAGGCCTAAGACACGTCAAGCCCCAGGGCAACAATGAACATGTCAAGTCCAAAGCGGGTTTAACAATTAGCCAAACCTAAAGCACTTGGATTCAAAGACTATCGAGTTCTACTCTGTGTCGAACCTTAGATGATCTCCTAGATTAAAAGAATTATAGGCATGAAAATCATCATACCTCTCATTAATGTCATTGAAAGCAAAATACTTTTCGATCCTTCCCTTTTATAAAAACAACAAGATTTAGAAGTATAAATACCCAATGAATCATCCAGGTCAGGGTTCAAGACTTTTTATCTCTTAAGAAAACTTGTATATATTTCAGAGCATTAACCATCTTAAAACTCAAGAACAGAACAAACATTTTTTTCCTTGAATTTAGAGCTTTTTAAAGTTATTTATTGTCTTTCGCATAAAAATATTGATTTTATTATCGAAGAGTCGTTAAATCCCCTCTATTGAGACTGATTTTGCTGTTTTTGCAAGTACTGATATTTCTACCATTAATTTAGTATTCCCTGATCGAAAATGAAGAAAACCAATTACTTTCATATTAATTCATCACTATCATAAACACTAAATAACCTACTGTAAAAGATGATACAAATTGGAATTTGTTAAAGAGGTTGAGAGACTTTGGGTTGTAAGAAAGAAGAGGTGGCAATAAATAAAAGTTGTATTTTTACAATTACCACCATCACGATGAGTATTTCAATGATGCGTTTAGTTGGTGTTTAATTTTAGATGAAAAAATATATAAAAATAAATGTATCTTTTAAATAATTTTAAAATAAAAAACTTCTTCATTTTTTATATCAAGAAACAGTAATTAAATACTATTTAAAAGCTTTTGATGATAAAATAACAGCGAAAGAGGGTCCAACTTTGAATGATACTCATCTAACATAAAAAAACAAAAAAATAAATAAAATGCTCAGCAAACCATTAAAGTGGCCTGAGTGTAGCAGTAATACTATAATACAACCAAATTATGAAGTAAAGTCCAAACAACTACAATAATGATAATTACTGTTCCATAACGTCAAAATGACATTTTTCACATAAATTGGTATAACCTCCCTTACCACGCTAAAAAGGTAAATAATATTCTCTAAATTCTGAAAAATAAAAATTATAAAAAATAGGTTCAAATTCCAAATCTTAAAAAAAAAACCCACAATTAAAGGAAAGATAGTTTTCTTTAAATAGAATTATTGAATTAATATTTGCTGAATTATATTCAGCAAATATGGAGAAAACAAAAGGCTATGTCTGTGGAATCATGTGGAGACTATAGGACGTTTATATTACAGTAAGAATTCCAGCTTGGAAGACTGGAATAAGTTTACGTGTTTGTATTTATACCATGACATCTGAATTTATGATATTAGTACAGTCTAGCAGTTCACTACGGTATTCTAACAATTTATCTATTCTGCATGCAGTGTTTTCTGGAAACTTAAACTGTTACTTACAGCAATCTTATTGTCCAGTCATCAGAAACTTGGACAGCGGGTTTGCGGATGGTTACAACAGAAGATCCATGTCTTCCTTCAAGCATAAGTTGCCCAAGTTCAACTTCAACCTTCTGATTTCCCGGTTCAATTTGAGCATTCTTTGGTCCAGGAGCGTAACCTAGCAGTATAATCCTTTCGATCATGCTCTTTGAAGAAAATTGGGATTTGCTACTGCTGGAGGGGGCTAGATTTATGGATGTAAGCTTTCCATTTGCAAAGACAAAGCGACGATGGATGTAAGCCCCTTGCAAAAACTCAAAGCTTTTACCGTCATCCATGTAGAGTTCACCTTCAGCCGCTTGAGAACTGTTTACAGCTATCACCTGTACCAACAGAGATAGGACCAATCACTCATGTTTTCAATAACATTTAAGACCATGTTATAAAGTCAATTACAGAATAAATTGTAACAAAATCACGGCAATCGGGGGAGAGAGAGAGAGAGAACCAAGATCCAACTTATCCCCATGTACTTTAGTAACAAAGAAAACAACTTGCTAAATTGGATAGCTCCTCCAAAAAGAACTTATAAAACAGTTGAAGAGAGTCCTAACACACGTTGCACTGCAGTGATGGCCAGGCAGAAAGATTTTTTGGCAATTAGAATCATTTTTCCTATTTCACAATTGCATAAACAACCTCAAATCTGCTATTTATCGAACTGCATTATGCTGATATTTTTTTATGTCTAAACATAGATTTCTATCAGGGCCACTCTGATAAAGAACAAGGAGAACATAGTGATCACGATGATTCTGCATCACATGAGGATGGAAAATTTTTTGCCCATGACACAACTATGTCGCAGAAGTGGGGCTAGCTTGATTACCGAGGCAAGGTCAGGTAATTCCATGTCACACCTAAACTGAGTGGAAGAGATGGCTGACCTCAACTCAGACGGAGGTTTACTTCATCACCCACCCTCAAAAAAAAAAAAAAAAAGGGAGAGAGAGAAGAAAAAAAATCTGCCTCAACATGCACATAGTCATCTATATACCATAACAAGACAGCCACTGCTGCACCCTCCAGGACCAGATGTTACCATGTAGAGGCAAGTTAAAAGAAATTCAAGAACAAAGTATATTAATGCCAAAATCCAAAAAGTAGAGGGTTGAGACTGGCAGGTCCCAACAAGCATCAGACCATTAGCTACATACCAAAGTATAAGGATCGTTCACCATCTGTGTTGAGCTTCGACGAAGCCGGTCTTTCCTGGGAATAATAGTTCCAGCCCTTTGGAAAGCAGGAACACTCTCTGCAGCCTCCAGCTTATGTGTTTTACCTCCCTTGTATGCATCTCCAGTTCTAATGTCATACCATAATTCTTTCCCTGGCAGATAAACAGATGCATATTTTGCCCCCTGGACAGAAAAAAAAACCATTGAAATTTTAATTTGAGGAGCAGAAGTAGAAGAAAAAATAAAATAAAGGGAAGACATTGAAATCAATCAAAAATATGTAGAGGTTTTGGTGGCAGTAGCACCTCGGTGTAGATTCCTTGCACCAGGAGGCTACTTCCAACCATGAAAGCCTCATCATTGCTAAAAGTAGCTTCATCAGAAGGAAACTCCATCCACAAGGGGCGCATAACAGGAAGACCAGTTGTGTTTGCCTCTCTAAATAATGTGTAGAAGTAAGGGAGCAACATGTAACGAACATGTATGGCCTCTCTTATTAGTCGTTTATTTTTCTCTCTGCGATCATTTAAAAGATATCCATTTGCCATAGTTATTAGATAATCAACATACTTAAAATAAACAATGGACGAATACAATAAGGAAAAATAAACACTGGGAAAATAATAGGTTGTTACAAATAGAAAAAAATTATTAGGTTTCAAATTATCCCAGACTTGTGGCAAAAAAAAAAAAAAAACTATTAGGTGTCAAATTATCCAGACTCGTGGCACATGCCACCACAAAATTTTGCAGATTTATAAACAACAGATTTCAAAATATCTTTGATTTTCCAGCTTCACTCGGCATCTATATGAAGTCTGGTCCTTCTGTTTGGGCACTTGTGAATGGCATACACAAGAGTTCAAGACTATCAGCAGTATCACTTGAATTTATTGCTCTGAGACAACAATGCCCAGAAACACTTTACCACTGACATGATCTCATGCTCACAAGGTCAAGGCACAAACATATAAAGTAAATGATTATCCTTTTAGTAAAACCAAGTGAGTTATTTCAGTTGGCAGATATGAATGCAACCAAATAGACATGTTTAGCAGACAAAAGCTGGCCGGACTAGGAAAGTTAAGCATCCACTAACCAAAGATCATTGCCAAAGCTTATCAGTTCCACAAATTCCCCTCTCAATTGGCTATATATTAGTAGATTCTAGGGCAATTTTAACACATTCGAGACCAACAATGTCACAAAGAACTCATAAACTAGCTATCTCACCAAGAAAATAATAAGAAACAAATAGGTACTAAAACATAGACTTAAATCCAAAAGGAAAGGAGGGAAAATGATAGCCAAGCAAAAGGAATCATGCCGTAATTACAACACAAAAATAAGGACAGAATACTCGAATAATGGGTATGCCTAGATTGAAAAAGGGAAGAAGAGTGAAGAATACACAGCAATGTAAAACACCACTACCAATCATGAGTGCCCACCCTGCTCAATGGCTTCATGCACCAAGCACCAAAAAGGACATATATAGTTGGGTGAGATAAATAGAAAAGTAGGAATTTAGTACCCAAATAACCAAGGTTCTCGTCTCTTGGTGTCCTGATGGGCATGGCCCCTGAAGAAAGGATAGAAAGCACCAAGTTGATACCAGCGAACTAATAAATCGGGCCCTGGGTTGCCAAAGTACCCACCAACATCCGCACCTAGAAGCCAGAGTTTGAAGAAATAACCAAATTGATTAACCATGACCATCCATCAAAACAATACAAATGATAAGTTAAAAAAAAATATCCATTTACCAGAGAATGAAATTCCAGTGAGACCGAGAGTCAAAATCATTGGGACTGAAACCCTTAGGTGATCCCAATCTGCAGTGTTATCTCCTGTCCAAACAGATCCGTATCTTTGACTTCCAGGGAAGAAGGCTCTTGACAAAACAAAAGGCCTGTCATTCCCACCCCCACGCTTTAGAAGACCATTAGATGTTGCCATGTGGAAGTAGTAGCCGTAGGAATTATGCAACTCCCTGTGTTCTATGCCTCCCAGGTGTAAAGCATCTCTTGGCATTGACACCTGATAACAACAGCCATTGAGTTCATTTAAACCCTTTTGTCTCTGTTTATCCGTTTAAAAATGTTATAATGGCAGAATTATCTTAAGCCCAGTTCAGAATACTCTGAAGAAGTGTGAGAAAAAGACAAGGCAACACCAAGAAATTCCAAAATTATCTGACAGCCTCAGCCCAGAATATTATCCTCGCCAGTCATTGCGGCCAGAACAGGAAAAGTAGTCACCATGAAAGTCTTTTTCCATCATTTAGGTTCTCAAGTTCATGGACAAAGGGCATCTTAGTAGCTAAACCATCAAATAAATTCCTGGTTTCAATACAAGTATGCTACACCTTAGGGATTGCGATGGGAAAGTTCGTGTCAGCTACCACCACAGCTACAATAAACTGTCTGATATACAAAATAATCATTTTGATGCTTTCCTTCCTCAAGATATTGCTTTATCTCACATTATTATATTAAGTGGATGCCAAAATCTATCCACAAATCAAACATGCATACTCCTAGTAAATACAAGGCTCAGTCACCATTAACATTTAATTCTCAGTCTTTCTGGCAACAAATAGAAAGACTATAAAACTAGTCATATGTTATCAGCTACCAACTGATATAAATAAAGAAATGTAGAACATATAATCAATGGCAGTATAAAAAGGAAGGAAAGGATAATATAAGGAGCATACCTCAGGACCATTGAACACAGAAGGCTCATTCATATCATTCCAAATATATAATGAGGGAGTCGAACCGACATAATTCTTGTACGAGAACTTATCACCCCACCACGACCTAATTTCAGGATTAACCATATCCAAGTAAGATGATGAACCAGGCCAGCACCACCCATCAAAATCCTTCCCACTAGCATCCTTCACATAATACCCTTTCTCGGTAGCCTCCTTATGCAACCTAAACGAATTATCCCTCTTAATATGAGGATCCACGATTGTCACCATATGCCTCCCTTTCGCCGCCAACTTCTTTTGCATCTCCTCCGGGTGTGGAAACAACACTGAATCCCACGTAAAATACCTTCTACCATCCGTATGGTCAATATCAAGCCACAAAACATCATACGGAATATCATGTTCATCAAACTTGGCATCCACATTCTCCACATCCTCTTCATCTCTATAATTCCACCTAGATTGATGATATGCAATCGAAAACATCTGAGGCATCGAAGCTCTCCCCGTCACACTCGTATACTGCCTCACGATATCTTTCGGACCCGGACCAACAAAGAAAAACGCATCAACAATCCCCGCCTCACTCATCCAAAACGTATCAATCCTCTTCTGCTTCACCCACTCAATCCCAGACTCCGCATCCCACCCATCTCCCAACACATCAATCTGCATTTCCGCAGCATTCAACCAAAAAAACCCCGCGCTCCTCCCTTCTTTCCCATGCGAAATCATCAACGGAATCGACCCATACAATCCAAATGGAGACTCACTCAAATACTCAAAGACATCCAAATTAAACAACCTATACGGCTCCAAACCCTTCTCCACTCCTGGCCCTCTAGTCGGCTTCAATGCCAAACTCGTGGCGCGTTCCGGAATCCCAGAAACAAATTCAGCATTATAAAACGATACATCAAAGCTAATCGACTGCGGACCATACGGCCTCGTGTCGGTATGACCCCTAAATCTCTCTTCCCAAGTCTCACTATCTTCTTCTCCTTCCTTTTTCACTCTTAATTGCTCGAAATCGAATAGTTGATGAGAATTCAACGAAATTAACTTCTGGTTACCCGATTGCTTATCGCGAACGTAAATCTCGAAAGGATCGTGACGGAGAACAGCGTCGTAACCTTCGGATAAGTAAACAACCGTTGACGGAGAGGATTCGTCGTTAAGAGTTTCCGTTGAGAGTCGTTGGAGCCAGAATTTGTTAGACTCGAACTCTGGGATGATGACGTCAGGGACCTGAAACCGTCTTTTAGAAGCGGGTGGGTCGGAGTGGTCATAATCTTCGTCGATTTTCAGACGGAGGATTCCGTCATGGTAGACCGAGAGGGAGAGGATCAAGGGTCGGACTTGGTCTTCATGTTTAGAGAGGAGAGTGGCGGTGAGGTCGCCGTTGGAGATGGCGATGTTGTGAGGGGTTAAAGTGCACCCGCCGGGGGAGCGGGAGCGGGAGCGGGCGCGTTTGCAGAAGGGAGTTTGGTTGCAGTTGCGGAACTCATCTCGTTTGAAAGAAAGGACTGTTTGGGAGGAGAGAAAGAGGAGGGAGAGGAGGAGGGAGAGGAGGGGTTTCATTGGAGAAGAAGGTAAAAGAGGAGAGGTGCATGGAATGGAAAAATGGAGGAGGACATTATGCGATGACTATAAGCTAGTAGACTTTAGTAGAGAAGAGTAGAAACAGAAGAAGAAATAATAATAATAATAATAATAAAGAATAATTACAAAAACTGTCCTATTTTATATATATATATATAATTTTTTAAAAATTATTTTTTATATGTTCAAGTAACATA
>Ga0307517_10005690_pt1 | contig 18683 bp, 9 predicted proteins | sample 23_EM_MG_FD_194515 | JGI IMG/M metagenome (GOLD analysis project Ga0307517, IMG submission 194515) | Populus trichocarpa ectomycorrhiza microbial communities from riparian zone in the Pacific Northwest, United States - 23_EM | ecosystem: Host-associated > Plants > Roots > Unclassified | place... | reverse complement strand
TTGGTCTAGACTGTTTTTTTGAAACAATATATATATATTTTTATTTTGATATTAATATATTAAAATCATAAAAAATATTAATTTAGTATTAAAAAACAAAAATTACCAAATAGTTTTATAGCTGTGGCAATCATTGAATAATAAAATATTTGATAGTGTGATAATGATTACTTTTCAAAATATTTTTTTCTCAAAAAAGTATTGAAATAATATATTTTTTATATATTTTTAAATTTATTTTTGATATTAATACATTAAAATAATTTAAAAATATAAAAAATAAAATTTTAATAAAAAGCATGTTAAAATTCACCGAGATATCCCATAAAAAATGGTGGGTTTTTGATAAGAAATAAATAAAAAGAGAGAAAATAATGAGTGGGAGAGAGTGATGATAATTACTCACTGGATACATCATTATCTTGTGTGTGTATATATATATATTTTTTATTATCGAAGCAGGTACTTTCGTAATTCTAACAAAGTCATCATAAAACGGGGAAAAAGTGGTGGGACAATCATGCTGTGTGCGTGGACAGAAGAAAGGGAAGGAGAATTAAAGAAAATGCCTGGACTCTGGAGGAGATATGTGACCTCAGCCGTTGATTTTCTCTTTGCCAAGGAAAAAAAAAAAAGCTTCAAAAAGGTTTTTGGGTTTTTGGGTTTTTGTCTTCTTGTCGAATCACCATAATAGTCCCCGTGTTCACACTTGCCGCACGTGGAAGACTGGCCCAAGTAAGTATTCCATTTTGATACTATTTGGAGCTAAATTTGTATAGGAGCTAATTTTTTTCTGTTTGATATCATTTTTTTAATTTTAATATATTGGTATTAAAAATAATTTTTTAAAAAATTAAAAATATTATTTTAATATATTTTCAAATAAAAAATATTTTAAAAATAATAATTATCAAAATTCTAAACACTCCAGTCAGGCAGTCATAACTAAAAAACAGTGATTTATCCTTTCTCTGTTATGCCCTTAATTGCTTTGTTGAAGAAATCCATGAACTTGGTATTATAAAGTGTTCGGTAATATCTGGTAAGACTAGAAATACTTAAAATGTTCTTTCTATAGCATCATTCTCCCGGAACTGGCCAAATTTTGAATGCATATGAAAATAGTGAAATAATAAAATTTACCAAAAAAATAAAATAAAATAAATTCTAAGTAGAAAGTCCAAACATTTTCAAAAAATTAAAATAAAAGGGATAGATTATTTTTTAAGAAAACATCTATCTTTTTATTTAATACCGGAATATATCATTATATCCATGTACTTTTCACATTAGCATTGTGATAACGCGATATATATATTTTTTATTAAAATCATCTAATAATATCTAAATTTGATATTTCTTAAATAAAAATCAATTTAAAGAATACTTTAATAAGCAGCAGCCCAATGCAATGCCAAATTAAGTACATGTGTTCCTTTCTTAGCCGGATCATATTCCACTGAATAAAATCTTCATCGATTTCAAATGTCGAAGTAAATGACTTGTTCTTGACTTAAGTCTTCAAGTAAACTATTATTTAGTTCAGGTCCTTTTAGTTTGAGAACCTATCACTTATTCCTCTATTTTATTTATTTTTTATGACTCGACCCCCCTATAAGTTTCTCATGATAATCTAACCTTTGATTTTAAAAAATTGGACTAACATGCAAAATGTTAAAAAAACATGGCAACTGAATTATATGTTATCTCTCGAGCTCATCACGTTTCACTTCTACCCTTTTAGTTTATAATCTACCAATGTTATCCTCTTCTCTTTCACAAACGTCCAATCTTACCCCTATAACCCCATCAATACTCCACTTCTATCCATATAGTTCGAGTCTACTAATTTTATCCTTCTAGTTTTCAAAAAGTACCAATTTTACCCCTAAACGTTAAGTAATTTACTCTTGAATATGGTGTTTTAGACCGTTTTACGTTTTCAGCGTTTTTTGTGAGAAATTGTTGCATTAATGAGATTTAAGAGGAAGATGAGAGAGAAGTAAAATAAACTATGAACAAAATGAGCTTTTTGTTCGTTATTTTCTTGTAAAGGGGTGGAATTGAAAACTTTTAAAAAATATAGCACGAAGTTAGGAAATTTTAAAATAATAGAGTAGTATTAGAACATCAATCAATCTATAAAGATAAGAATATAGTCTACACAAATTATTATCGGCAAAGCCGAAAAAGAACAAAGAAATCAATAATTTCAACATAAAAAACAAAATCCCAACTCCGGAATCACAAGCAACCAAACCCAGGTGCCAATTACCAAATAACCAAAAGATAAAGATACAAGGGCTAAAAAGGAAAGTACGAAAAAAGAAGGTTATAGATAATCCGTGCAAAATTAGACACAGAAAATTAGAGTTTGAAATTGCGGTAGAAATTATATTTTATTTAGAAATATATTAAAATAATATATATTTTTATTTTATAAAATTTATTTTTAATACTATCATATTAAAATGTTATTTAAAAAATCACGGTCGAAAAAAAAAAAAAACACTGCCAAAGAGAGTTGTGTTTACTGTTTACTGCAAGCGACCGTTTTTGTTTTGATAATTGCGTGCGGGTCAGAAATAATTACTTTACAGTAACCACAAGAGAGAGAGGAAAAAAAAATCAATCGATTATAAAACGGGCCAGTTCTGTTTCTGACGACCACTGGCCAACCCATAGGAAGGAAAGAGTATCGTAAACACTATAGAGAAGAGAGTGAGGAAGAGAGAGGAAGACAAAAGGGGGTGGTGCGTGTGCGGTGCTATTGGTGTGGGTAGGGGCGGTGTTGGTGGTGGTGGCCGTCGTGAGTGGCGGAATACGCCGTAGCATGGAAGAAGAGCTGGCCATGCTTAGGCAATTCATTGGTCAGCTTGTAGACCTTTTCAATCTCTACGGCTCTCCTCTCCCTCCTTTTGATTCTCTTCAATTCCTTCACTTTCACAACCAACAACAAAACAACAACAACAACAACAACAGGTCTCTCTGTAGATCCCTTTCATTTCTTGATTTTTATTTCTTCCTCTCTGTCTGCTCCGTTTCCACTATGAACTATCATTTCTTCCTTTTCTTAAATTTCACTTCATTTGCTACTTAGGTATTCTGCTTTTTTTCCCCTTGGTTTTAAGGTTACTTTAATAATAATAATAATAATAATAATAATAATAATTTGACTCTTAACATTGTTTCGTCTTGGCTTTTAGAACTTGTTGTTATGTTTTCGTCAAATATCTCTCCTCTTGGTCTGTCCAATTGTTTAGTTTTGGTACGGACAGTCTCAAGCTCTTAGCAGTTATGTTTCTTTTTTGGTTCATTTTCACTGTTCACTGTCCTCCCCTGTTTCAGGAAAGCTTTTAAATCTGTTGTTTGAGAAAACAGAAATGATTCATTCTTATGTGATTTTTATAGTACTTGTTTAGTTGTGGTAAATTACAAACATAGGATTTCAGGTATTGAATCCTTCACTAGATTCTTAATGGGTCTTGAAATCATGCATAAATTCTGTTTTTTTTTTCCTTTTTTTGTGTGGGCATCGGTTTAAGAATTTAAATTTAGCCTGATCACCCCTCATGTTCTCATGTTCATGGTTCTCCCAAGAGAATGATAAGATTGAAAGAATAAATCACGGGGAATCGAATGAGTTATAGAGAGTTACATACTGTCTAATTTGCTCCTCGAGAATCAAATTATCGTGTATGAAAAATCACCACGGGCGTTGTTGATTTTGTTTCCTGTGTTTTTGCTTTTCAAATATGCGTGCGGATATGCTTGCAATCGAGGTCCTCTTATAGCTAAAAGTCACAAAAAACTGTAACACCTTTTGCTGCTAAGATTTTTCTTTTTTCCTCTCAGTTTGCATGTGAAGAGGTGCTTGGATTTTCCATATTTACTCTTGGGATTGGATTAAAAATGTCATTAAAACTTATGTGTTCGGATTTGAGATATTGGCGCTTGCCCCAGGAGACTTGCATCCCCTGCATCAATTGATTTAAGAGTGCTTTTGTCATTCTGTTGCATCTTAAGATTTGCACTGAACATGCCCATATAGGTCACGTGGAAGTGATTCTTGGGAGTTGAGACTCATTACTTGCGATGAGCTCTGTTATTATTTATAAGTTAGGATTGGGGTTAGCAACTTTCCTGGTGCTATGGAAACAGTGTTGGACTTGCAACCACCTTGGGGAATCAGAGTCTAAAGAGCAGCCAATTCATAGTAAAATTGTGATATAGGTGATTGTCGCTAAATTTCCCTTCCAAGATCCTAATCTGGCAGGAGTTAGAAACACAGTTGAGTGACCTCCTTTTCTTTTCCAGCCTGTTGTGAATGGCATGGAATTTTTGGACAGTAATGCTTTCCCCTAGGAATTCCTGATTAATTTGCGTTCTTCTGTGCAAAAAATTATAAAACTAACAATATTGCATTATACTATCATCTTAATAAATGTTAGCCATATCTCTGTCAATATTCTGACTGCCCGGGTTGATATTGTTATCGACAAGGGAAGCCTCTATGATGTTGTTTATATTCTTGCTGGGATATGCCACAGCCATGGTTGAAGGCCAGGAGAGGAGTTAAATGTAAAATTGGGCTGAAAGTAGGGGAAATGATTTAAGATAAGCTGTCTTGCAGATGATAGCTGGCATAGGTTACTAGTCTAAACTCATTTTAAGCCTCTTTGTACACCTCAGGCTTGGAACTTTGGGATGTCAGAGTAGGTACTGAAGAAATCTTCAAACGGGTTGCTTGGAAGATTTAGTTTCTAGTTTCTAGCACCCGTTCGTTCTTGTATGCTTGAACCTGGTTTATTTTGGGACATCTTGTTGAGTAGGTCACCAGAACTACATAGAAGTCCATTTTGATATTTGTGATTTTTTTTTTGTTTTATTTTTTGGAAATTTTGTGATCACTCCATTTTTTTCCCTTTAGCCAGTCAAGAATTGATCAAAATGAACTCACATTAGGATCTTACTTGTAAGAATCATGGGATATGCTAGATTTTCATGCAAGAATCACGTATCTATTGGCTCCGCTAGTTGATCCTCACTCCATCTTTGTGATATTTCTCGTCTTTTATTGCTTGTTATTTCTAATCATTGGTTCTCTAAAATTTCCTTTTTCTGTGTTTTCTCCCTTGTATGTTTCCTGCATAACTTTCAATTTGATTAGCATACTGCTCCTAAGAATTCCTCCTCAAAAAATAACAGTGGCATGAATGTCCCTACCTTGCATTGTCACATGGAATGAACTTCCTGTCTCTCACAATAGCTTACTTCTGTATATTTTTGGTGCCATCACCACCAATGCTTATACTCTTGAATCTTGCTATCTTATGCTGCTTGTGGATATGCGTACAAAGAGAGAAATATCTACAGCATGCATGCAAATCTATAGGAGAGCCCACTTCTCATGTGAAATGACGAAGCACTGTCAAAAGATGGCGAGCTCAACCACAGACCAGAAAATGCCATACATTGTCTACATGGGATTTATTCATGCAATGCCTTTCCTTGCCATTAAAAATAAAAAATTAAGTGTGGCAAAGAAGTTCTTGAAAAAAATGAGAATATGTATATATACAACAGGAAAAACTGAGTTCAAAGAATGTATATGTGTGCTTTGGATTCACTTTTACCTGTTAACAAGATCTTTATAGGTTTTTCCCCCTTTTTTACAGTTTTGATACTCTTCAAGTATACTCCTCTGTTTTAACACGTGGTTAAATAGTAGATTTCTTGGCAAAATGATAAAAAGAAAAAACATGCTTGCTGTTTAGTTTAGAATTTCTCGAGTACAGGCATCAAGATCTCAATGCTGTATTATGTCTGCATCTGTTACCTCTATTATGTTTTTGGTTTTCCAAGCATAAACAGTTGAACTAAACTCACAGGCATTAGATTGAATATGATTATGTGTAGGTTATTTGAAATTTACTTGGCCGGATGCTCTGGCTGTGGCATATTTCAGCTTGTTGAAGCCCAATTTGTGATTTTGAGCGTCTCTGTGTTTATATTTTTTCACAACCTGATATCTGCTTATTTTTTAGTAATGATTTTTATGCTGAATTATTTTGGGTTTGTGTTTTAGTACCACCATGCACTCTGTTCACAGTATGAATTTCTTAGCTCTTTTACAGATGGTGCGTCCTCAATCTTGATGATGGCTCTGCAGATGATTACTGTAGCCTTGTGATGGCGGCTGGAAAATCTAGAAGGTTCAAGATGTTGGAACCTGGCAAGCCTCCAGCCTCCAAGAAACCTCGAAAGGAGCGGAATCGAGGAAAATCACTTGGAACTACCAGTTCAAATGAGGTTATGCAACAAGAGATTTGGAAAGAATTCCCAGAAGACTTGTTTGAAGCCGTTATTGCTAGACTTCCAATTGCTACATTTTTCCGCTTCCGCTCGGTTTGTCAAAAATGGAACTCCTTGCTTGACTCTCAAAGTTTCTCTCAGCATTGTGCCCAAGTTCCACAAGCCAACCCCTGGTTTTACACCATCACTCATGAAAATGTGAATTCTGGAGCCATTTATGACCCTTCTTTGAAGAAATGGCATCACCCAACTATAAGTTACCTGCCAACAAAGATGATTGTCTTACCAGTTGCTTCTGCAGGGGGTCTTGTGTGCTTTCTTGACATTGGTCACAGGAACTTCTATGTCTGCAACCCTCTGACTCAATCTTTTAAAGAGCTGCCACCAAGGTCAGTGAATGTCTGGTCCCGTGTTGCTGTGGGGATGACTTTGAATGGCAGTGCAGCCAGTGGGGGCTACAAGATCTTGTGGGTGTGCTGTGATGGAGAGTATGAAGTTTACGACTCACTGAAAAATTCTTGGACCCGACCAGGAAGCATGCCCTCTTTTATAAAGCTACCCCTATCACTGAACTTCCGGTCACAAGCAGTTTCCCTTGGAGGCACGCTTTATTTCATGCGGTCAGATCCTGAAGGGATCGTGTCCTACGATATGGTTACTGGGGTTTGGAAGCAATTTGTTATGCCAGCCCCACTCCATCTGAGTGATCCCACACTTGCAGAGTGTGGGGGGCGGATCATGCTCGTTGGCTTGCTAACAAAGAATGCAGCCACATGCGTGTGCATATGGGAGCTGCAGAAGATGACACTCTTGTGGAAGGAGGTTGACAGAATGCCAAACATATGGTGCTTAGATTTCTATGGAAAGCACGTTAGGATGACTTGCTTGGGCAACACAGGTTTGCTCATGCTGTCACTAAGATCAAGACAAATGAACCGACTAGTTAGTTACAATGTGGTGAGCAGGGAATGGCTCAAGGTTCCTGGTTGTTTGGTGCCACGTGGGAAAAAGCGGCAGTGGATTGCATGTGGCACTGCCTTCAATCCATGCTTGACTGCTACAACTTAGCCTCTACTTGTTGTGGCAATATTTGCACGTTGGTGAAAGGGGATTTTACATGTTTAGTGGTTGGCTGCAAGGTTTTGCTGCTGATTTGTCCCGGTACCAGCTTCCTTGGATGTTTTAATGAAGTAGACGATACCAGAGGTTTAATATAATGGTATCTATTCATGTACAAACATGTTGTCTAATAACTTCTGAATTAAAAATTCTCGTTTGAAATGCTATTCCACTGGTTCAGATCTGTCCATTTTAAAGTGAAAGGGGAGCTCTTAAAATTTTTCCAAATCTCAGGCTAATGATGGTTTCCGCTCAGAATTGCCACCTGATTAATTTCGATGGAGTAACATTTGCCTTGGCTAAATTTTGTCTGCAGTCCGCAGCAGAGTTTAGAGCAGGAATCGAAGTTTCACTACTAAGAAATGCCTTTGAAATCCTCTTTTAGTTTTGCATGATGAGAGCTTAATTTCCTGCACTTGGCATAGCATCTAATGTGATGTGCATCTTCGATTATTTTAAAGCTAGAAGAAGGGTTAGTTAATTTACATGAACTCTGCCGTTTTATCAGTTCACTCATCAAGAACTACATCAAAGGTGTGCTATAACGTTTGAGGATCCCTTAGGGGGTAAGAGAAAAGCTTACAGCACAAAGCAATTGCCCGAGGAAAGGGGTTTTAAAGTGAACCTGGTAGAAAGCAGCAACTCCATGGTCTTGCTTAGCAGTTAATCGAGTGTGCACAGAAGATTCACACTCCACGGATAAAAAAATTCAGATTTTCATGGGATTCGCGATATGAGACCCGCTAAGCAAACTGCAGCTTGCTTCTCTAACAAAAACTTGATAATTATCGAGTCATCTCGTAACATAGTAACAACAGTACCGGAGAACTTGTCCAAAATGCAATTGCTGGATGCTGGCATAATAATTGTCATCGGTAATGTTATTTCAAGTAAGTTCACAGAAAAATCAAGGCCGGGGCCTAGCCTGATTGCAGTGGCTCGACTGCTAGAGGACCCAAGCTAAGGGATGTCAAACCAAAGCCAGTTCTCCGAAGCAGCTTCAATATAAATAAGGAAATATGCAAACTAAAATGAACAGTTTTAATTATCCAGTCACGGTGAAGAGCAAGTTTTTTAATCGAACGTTGGAGTTCTTTCAGTACAAGGGTAAACATTGATCTAGTACATGTATTCTTCATCTATCCTACATGCTATTAGGAAAGGGAACCGAAACAACCAACCATCCACTGCTGCCATCTCCCAAAATCAGTGACAGTTTAAGCCATGCCTCCGCCTGTGGCTGTCCTGATTACCTTGAATAGAGCTGCTACAAAAAAAAAAAAAAAACATGATCAACGACTAGGAAATTTTCGGTTCCTCACAATAGCAATATGCAACCACACAACATCACTGTACTTGTTTATAGAAGTCACGAGATCCTGGTCCAACCAACGTGATAATACAAGCGATGAGAATGAAAATAATATGAATAGAAGGAGATAGCATCATAGTTATCAAGTTTTTGTCCCGCCACAAACAAATGCAAGAATCCACACTGGGAAGGACATGAACCCTATTTTCAGGACTCGTTAAATTGTAAAATGACAATTTCAATCCAAAAGTGGCAAATTCCCATGTTTATGATTTTCAAGGGCAATCTTCAGACTCCAAATTCAATTCTAGCACAATGCTGCTATGTTTGAAGACTACATTTAAATAATTCAAAAAAAATATGAAATTAATAGCCAATTCACCATAGCAACAATCTTCAGGAAATCATAAATTTAGCAAGTTTAATTACATTACTTAAAAAATTAAAAATCAGGACATCAAGATTTGTTGAGAGAAAATTATAAACATGCCTAAGACAAATAAAAGAAAGCTTAGAGACACAATTAAAAGAGGGTTAAATGAAATTTGGCTCACATGATCCAGTGACAACAAACATGAAGAATCCAAGAAGAACAGGACCAACAGGATAGTCCTTTCCCTTTTTCTTGGCTGTTTCAGGCACGCTCATCTCTTGGTAATGTTCTTTTCAAATCTGTCAACTTTCATATCCGCAAGATGCCTTGATGTAGTCTGAGCGAACAACAATAATCACAATAACACTAATCAATCCTCAACATATATCATAATCTCGTAAAGCTAAAGTGCAATGTGCATAAAATTATTACAGATGTAAGGGAAAACAATCAAATTCTAATTTACAAGGGACATTATTTGCCACACAAAATTCTAACCTTCTTAAAATAAAAATAAAAATGCATTATTCAGCTATAACTAATGCAGATATTATTAGTAGCAAAATAATTGGCCAGTTATTCTATCATACGCACAACACACAAAAAAATTAGAGCAAAATATAACATAGAAAATAAATTTTGCGGATCAGATCAGTTTGATCACTCATCATTTTCCTGTTCTAAATCCGACTGAACAAGGTAACAGAACAAAATACAAGCAGATAAAAAACCCAGAGCTCTCAAAATATAAAGGAATAAGAAGCAATTATTATAGAACTACAAATTACCATGGTTAACAGTGAGGGACATCCCGTAGCTGGAAATGGTCATGAAGTTACAGGTGACTGGCTCTTTCCTTCATTACTTTCTTTGCTCTCCGTTTTATTTCCCCCATTCTCCACAATCTCTTCTTCCTTGACATCTACCACAACCTGAAGAAGTTCTGATGGAGTAGCTGCTGGGTCCAGCTCTCTGCAACCTTTCGGAGCATTGGGACCTTCTTGACCCATAAGCAAGTATGAGGGAACATGGTGTGAAAATCGAAACATCTCTTCCCTTGGGATCCTCCTGACTTCCTTGGGGTCCAAATGCTGGTGAAACACAGTCTTGAAACCAGCAACTTTTACCAAGGGAGTAACAGTTACACCTAGTTCTTCACTATAGTCTTCAAGTACTTCCACCATGTCATACTTGTGTATCACCTCATCTGCTGTCAGCTCGTTCCATTCAGGGGACCAATTCCTATAGAGAGCCCAAACATCCCCTTTCCTCGGATATACACGAATCACCCCACCTGTTCCTTTTATCCACCTTACCTTGTGTGAAAAGGAATTGAGTGAGTTATATATCTCATATCTGCCCACTCTGAAATCGCCACAAGTTTTTGAGAAGCCAGAACCAACCCAATTTAGTAGGCCCAGTTCACTATTAGTTTTAGAATTAAGCCAACTGATCCGCATTTTGAACGGATTCAAAGAAATTACACTTTGGATCATAGCATAATATCGGGGCATCCCATCATCATCATCATATGCAGCCCATACCTGGTTTTCCCCAAAACATCTTTCAGTTCGATCTTTGTCAAAATCGTGAAAATCAGAATCTGGGACATTTATTGACATCGTTTCCAAAGTTTCAGCTTCTGTCTTCATGCCAGAAGTGATGGGAGAAATTTTGATGTCATTGACTCCATTTTCCATATCCACAGACTTGTTCTGGTCAGTTATGTCATCAGGGTTTGACAAAGAATTTTTCCCCTGATCAATTGCTTTCTCATTCTCCACCCCCTTTCCGGGGGCAGATTTAACTACTGTAGCGGACTTCCATTCATTTATATTCTTGCGAATGTCTGTCTTTGCCTTCTCCATTAGTACGGTTTGAGTTTCAAACTTGGAGACATCCCTCATGCCGTAGGGCTTAGTGATTCCATTCACCCTATTTTCAGATTTTCCCTGCCTAAATCCAGATATATTAGCTGTGCCACTGCCAGCTCCTCCAAATCCCGTGGTAAATGGACTTCCGTTGTTTCCATGGCCAACATCTTCCATGCCTCTTCTTCTCTTAGCAGCATTAGAATGTACATTAGAAGATGCACTAGACATCTTTTTTGAAGCAGCACGATTCTTTCTCTTCATGGCCTCCTCTCTTTTTGTAGCTGCCTGTACTTCCTCGCGCTCTCTCTTCACTTTTTCATATGCCCGCTGGACCACACTTACAGCTTGAGCGGCAGTTGTAGCACCACCAGCTCTAGAGAAAGCGCCCCACTGAAAGTTTCCCTGGTTATTTGAATCAGGACCACTGGATCCCCCTGCTCCCAAATTTGAAGAGGCAACATTACTCCTTCCAGAATGAGATGTGTTTCTGCTAGTAGCAGCTTGATGGTTTGAGTTCTGCTGCTGCTTAAAAGAACTCGATGGTGCAGCAGACCTAGAAGCATGCAAAGGAGGGGGTGGCATTTCAACGGCTAAAAATGGCTCATGGCAATTAGGACATAGTAGCTTATGATTAAGATAGACTCTGAGATACTCGTATTGCATCTTGCATCCATGACAGACAGTCCAAAAGGTATTGGGTTTCGTCTTGTAAGATGAAGCAGGAGTTGAAGAATGGCCAGTTCGAGAAGTACTTTTGTTCGTCTTCACACTCGATTTGGTGAAATTGAAAAACCCATTGGACCCTGGTTTTGCTGATGAACTCCCAAAAGAAGATGAACTCTTTTGAAATACTTTCCCATTTCTTCTCTGGTCATATGCCATCCTCTTGGTTTTATCAGACAATAAACTCCATGCCTCGGAAATAAACTTAAATGCACCATCCGCTCCAACAGACTTGTTTTTATCAGGATGAAGCATAAGAGCCAGCTTCCTATAATGTTTCCGCACCGCCTCATCATCTGCTTGTGGATCTGCACCAAGTATCCCATACCAATCTGCTTCCCCATTTATTTTGTTCCCAGCAGCAACATACACATCAAGTGTAGCCATCATCTGAGGAATCCCTTCAAGTCCAGGATACAAGTTCTGGGCCTTCAGAGCAAATTTCTTTGCCCCCGCAATGTCTTTCGCCGAGAACTTCTTCTCAGCAATCTCTTTGGCCCTGGTGGCCTCATCTTTGTTGCATTCCATTTTATGCTCTCTCACTCTCCTTTTTTAAGCAAAACACTAAAACACCAAGGCAGATTTCAGATTCAACAAAGTTCAGCTACCCTGTTCCTTTGTGCAAATTCTGAATAAATGAAATATTAATATCAACTATCTGTCGGGCTTCTGGTTCAAAATCCGATCGCATAGATTTTTTAAACAGACTAAAAAACACACTAGTCTCAAAGAATGAAAATTTCTAATTACCATGGTTACAGCAGCGACGGAGGGAGATGCGGTGGCCGGAAACGGCCACGAAGTTACAGCGATTCCCACACCTTCCCTCTCCGGCGAGATGGTCTCTTGTCTCCGCCCTTTAGTTTCCTCCTCCTCCTCTCTCGATCGTTTGGTTATTATTATTTATTTATTTATTGGGGTTATAAGAAAAAAGATTGGACGAGACTAGTCTGTGACACGACCATTCAAAAGGATCTAACGGTTTATAACTGATGCGTAACCATGTAAAACATCAACATAAACCTTATGTCCGATAACATCTTACCCTTTCAAAAATATATCGAAATGTGATCTCAGCTATCCACGAAATTTATTTATTCTTGTATTTTTAAATGACAAGAATTTAAGAAAATATAAGAAAAATCTTTGCCAGAAATAAAGTTTATTTTCTGTTGTTACTTGAAGGGATTGCAATTACCGTGTTTAATTCCTTCGTATTACGAACTATTAAATATATTTATTTATTATATTTTAAGAGTTAGTTCTTGCTTCTTAGATAGACTTCTCTTGCGCTTCACCGCCGCATGTTAGATAAAAAGTTTTTTACATAAAAAATAATATATGGTTGCTGGGAACATGTTTTAAGATATTATTTGAGAATATGATTGGATCATATTCTTTTTTAAAAAAATTTGTTTAATAAAGCTTTAAGTTAGTATTTTTGTAGTGTTTTTTTTATCATATTGATGTCAAAATAGATAAAAAAAATATTATTTTAATGCATTTTTAAGCAAAAAATACTTTTAAAAACACACTACACTACAATCCCAAACATGATAAAAAAAAATACACGATTCGAATAATAGACCCAACTAGGTCGAATAAGCTGGCTTTAATTCAAATAGAAAAAATAATAGAAAACAACAAGAAACAATAGTAGATGGATCAAGTTTAAAAAGAAAAGTGATTAGGATAACCTTAGGAAAAAAAATCAAAATGGGACAAAAAATGTATCTTAATTCACAACTCGTTAAACACAGCAGAACAAAACGAGGTAGAAAAATGACATAAAAAACAGTATTGCTTGACACGATTTAGCATGATAAACCTGTAACCTAAAAAATAGGGTCAAGTCAACTTGAAATATCCTCCTAAACTTACGACTCAGATCATGAGATTGAAATAACTTAATAAAAAAATAATGAGAATTATAAAACTTTTTCTTAGAAAGATATGTTAGTTTTTCAAACTCGTGACCCGGGTCATTAGACCCAAAGCATCTTGTTTGAAAAAAATCATGAAATCCAATTCTCAATCAATTAAAAATTGAATGATGAAATTGAAAAAAAAAAGAATTTCAATTATAGAAAATGATTAAAAAAAATAGCAATCAAATGAATGAAGATCAAAATTTAAATACCAAACAAATTTTATTTGATTGAAGGGTGAAATTAAAAAGAAAAATCAATTCAGCAAAAGGACAAAAAAATAAAAAAAATAATGATTAAAATTGATATAAAAAATAAAACAAAATTATGATTGAAAAGTTATATTTAAAAGAATAATAACATTTCTAAAAGGGCCTAAAAAATAGAAATCAAAACAACGGGGGCCAAATTATAAAATAAAATACCATCAATTTAAATTAAAAATAAATAAAACTTTTACAAAAAAACTAAGAATAAAAATTAAAAATAAAAGGAATGAGGACCAAATTAGAAAATATAATATGTGTAAATTACGATGGAAAGATAAAATTGAAAATAAATAAAACTTCTACAAAATAGTCAATAGCAAAAATTTAAAATAAAAAGAATAAGAACTCAAGTTGAAATATCAATAATAAATATGTCAAATTGTAATGTTAAAAGAGAATAGAGAAAATAAGATAAATAAAAGAAAGTCTTATGGCGATAAACTAGATCATCAAAGCCAACACGTTTTGCTCCAAATGAAAGATGACATGGCGATACTTCCAACTACACAGTGAAAGAACATTTTTAGACACAAAAAGGCACTGTACATGTCGTTTAAAGTGCACGGGCCCCTCCCGATGTTATACACTTGCACCTTTTTGTTTTTTTATCTAGCCAGATACAAAATTGCTTTTAAGCTAACTTAATAATAATGAAAAAACTATTGTGAAAAAAAATAAAAAATACCCCTTGATGTCAAATTTAATATTTTTACATCTAAATATATTTTGGTCGTTTCACTGGGTAATTAATATAAAAAAAAAACTTATTTATCCTCACTTAATCTAGTAATGATAAACGAGTCATGTGAAAAGACTTAAATATTTTTAATAGCTAGTGTTAAGTTTTTTGGATGGATGTACAAAATTATTATTATATTGTTTCAATAAATAATTTTTTTAGTGTCGAGCTACAATGTTTTTCAATAAGTTTTAGCTTATTATGATATACTAATCCATATATCTTAAAACGGTATATTAAATATTGTAAAAACTTTCATAGACAATTTAGAATGGCTAATTCACTTTTATAAATATCTTTGTATATAATTAAAAAAAAGAGTCGCGTTATATTTACTAAATACTAAAAAAAGGTTATAAGGTGAATCATTAATGAAAAATTCATATAATATTCAAAGATTTGTCAACAAAACTACTTAAACGATCAACGTAGTATTCTTCGCAACTTAAAAAATCATGGTTTTTAAAAAATTATAGTTTTATATTTTTGAATCGTTTTAATTTATTAGTGTTAAAAATAATTTTAAAAAAATTAAAAATAATATTATTTTAATATATATATATATATATATATATTTTTTAAAAAAAAATTATCACATTTTCAAACAACAAATGCACCAATGAATGATTGAGCTCATGGATTTACTTACGAATGGGCCTGATAAATCTTATGTTTGAAAGCAGATTTTCGCATTTCTGACTTGTAATTCTTCTTGTTGAGTTTTGGGTTTTAAGAGATAAGAAATGAGTTCGTTTCTTCTTCTGTTTTGTTGTTGTAAAGAAGATGAGAGATGAGATTTTATCGGGGGGTTAGGATTCTGGAAGGATTAGTTTGGGTTTTTTTCAGAGGTAGAATTAGGCGTGTCATTTTGAGGTTGGAGAAATGTGGGGAGGAAAGGTTTTTTTTGGTAGGGTATATGCAGCAGAAATGGAATGCTTCGTGGCTTTAAGGATAGTAAAAAAATTGATGGGTGAGCCTTTTGAAGTTTGCGTGTAGTGGATTTGGGAGTAGTTTTGATGTGGAATTTAGGTTTGATCTTGTTTTGTTTGGTGGAAAGGAAATGGGCTCATAATAATTTGATTCTTTTTTATTATTATTTCTTCATTCGTGATCCGAGCTTCTCCCATATCATATCAGGCTTTAAGACTAGGCTTTTGACCACGAGCACTGTTAGGATTATGGATGATTGAAGAAGTATACGTGAACTGGGATGAATGGAAATTGTATTATTCAGCAAGAACTCTTGGCTTTATATAGCCTCTAATACATGATACCAGAATAACAAAAAAGTAACAAACTCTAACAGAGAGGTTGCTAACTGTAATTTGCAATGCCCTGTAAAACTAGGACTCTCCCTTCTAGTTTGTTATTTATTCTAACAGACTCTAACAACCAGAATATGGTTTACGAGAAGACTCCTTCAAGCACTGCCCTGCACGCACTTAACAATCAATCAATGAAAAAGATAGGACCGGCCTTGCAGCATCCGAGTATTCCATATCTGCGAAAGGGCTATCGTCCGAGGAACACCCTTTATATTCATCGGATCAAAATTCAGCCCTTCAAGAGATTTCCCGGTATGAGACCAGTTAAACGATGGAAGACTTTTAGACATTCTGTCAAAGTCATCCAAATTCCAACTTAGCATGACTTGTTCGGACTACAATTGCAGATGATGACAATAGTTATCAGTAAATGTATGTTCTAAAAAATTCACAGAAACATGGCTTTGGGTTGGATGAAGACCACCCTTCAGCCTGATCACAGAGGCTAAGCCTCCAGAGATGTCAAGCCAAAGCCAGTTATCTAAAGCAGCTTCAATGGAAATATGGAAACATGCAAAACTAAAACGAACAATTTAATTAAGCAGCACGGGAAAGGCAGCAGTTACACATCAAACATTCGAGTTCTTGAGTACAAGGTTAACAATAGATCAAGTAAAAGTGTTTTTGCCTCTCCTACATGCATGCTAATAAGAAATGTGATGAAAACAACCACATGCGGCTGCCATCCCGAAACAATTTAGGCCATGCCTCCGTCTGTGGCTGTCCTGATTATCTGGAATAGAGCTGTTGCAAACAACAAAGAAAATCTGATTAATGACTAAAATTTTAGGTTACTCAGCAGCATGACGGAATAGAACCGAATTTCATAATTCTACTTTTTTGAAGGACTCGCAAAATCTTGATCCAACCACAAGAGATGAGCAATGAAATCGTTTGAATGGATAATTTTCTAGTCAAGAACAATGTTCCCTGTTTTCAGCTAGATTGAATGGTAAAATGACCATTATTTCATTCTAAAAAGTGGCAGATGTGAGGCCATCTTAAAGATCCCAGACTCAATCCTAGCACATGGCTGCTGCTATATTTGACAACTATATCTATTTAGATAATAATAAACACGCAAACATAGAATAATCATGTATGCAACGAGCTTCAGCAAACTACAACTTCGCGCAAATCAGATTAATTCCCAAATAATCAAAAGGTTAAATAAAGGAAACGAGGCTTACATGATCCAATGACAACAAAGATGAAGAATCCAAGGAGAAGAGGACCAACGGGATAGTCATTTCCCTTTTTCGTGGTTGTTTCGGGCACAGCTCCTCTCCTAGAAATGTTCTTGTCAAATCTATTGACTTTCCTATCAGCAAGACGCCTTGATGTAGTCTAAACACACATAAAATTAATGATCACAAGTCAATCATCAATTTTCAAATTGAAATGCAACATCATCTTAATTATGCCAAAAAAAAATTAACTTTTGCAGATCAGATAGGTTCAATACAATCGCATTAGATAATTAAACAGATCAAAAACAGACACTTCTCAAAATATTGATCAATAAAGGAGAAGTAATTCTAAAATTACTAATTACCATAGTTACAGCAGGGAGATCCGGTGGCCGGAAACGGTTTGAGCGAAAAAGCGTAGCACGAGGTTACGGGCGTGTCCGAGTCTTCACCTCTCCGGCGAAATCTTTCCCCGGGGTCTCACTTTTAGGCTGTTATTTCTCTCCTGTCTCTCGATCTGTTTTCGATATTTCTTTTCGCTTATATATATATATATATATATATATATATATATATATATATATATATCGAAACAAAACAACTTGATGATAGGTTCCCCGGCCGATGCGTCACGGACTTTGCTGTGATTGGCTATATCCACGCGAAGAGAACACTTGTCCAGTTTTTATTGCATATTAATAGGTGTACGTGGACAAGAGATCGACATGGAATTTGCATGAGAAGCGGTCTCGGAATGGTATTACCTGTATTTTGACTCCCTCCCTCTCTCCCTGCTAAATTATAAATTAGTCAATGTAATTTTATACAATGAATTAAATAGTTTTTTATTTTGAAATTATTAATTAGTGTATGTTTAAAATCCATTTATAATTCAATTTTTTCCGCTCATTTTATGTTTTTATTTATTTAGTTTTTTATTTTAAAAAATAGAAAAAGGAAAAAAATGAAATGGAAAGATTGATGAAAAAAAAATATTTTTTCGTAATAAAAATATTAAATTAAACATGATCAAAATTGGTAAAATGATTGATGAATTATTTTCAAAATTAAATATATTTTTAATTTATTTTACAAAATTAAAGGAATTAATTTACAATTTACTTTTAAAAGTAATTCAAGGTGCGGACCAATTAAGAAAAGTCCTTTGAACTGGTTTTATGACAGTAAAGTATTTTTATGACTCGTTAATTAAAAACCAATAAGAAAAATAAAAATAAAAAGTCAATATTGTTTGTTGTTATTGGATGATTCTACAATAAATAATGAAATTCTTAATGAATTTCTTATAACAACGCGATTTAATCCATATTTTGCATGTAACAAGACGAATAAAACAGAATGAAAAATTCTTATAGCCCCACTTATATTTTTTTTATTTGTTGTTATAGAATAATAATCTTTCTGTTTTTTCTAAAAAATTATTTGTCCTTCAATTAAGGATATTTTTATCTTTTCACATAATAAATTAATCATTGTAGGTTTGTTTAGGAGTATT
>Ga0307517_10005689_pt1 | contig 18684 bp, 13 predicted proteins | sample 23_EM_MG_FD_194515 | JGI IMG/M metagenome (GOLD analysis project Ga0307517, IMG submission 194515) | Populus trichocarpa ectomycorrhiza microbial communities from riparian zone in the Pacific Northwest, United States - 23_EM | ecosystem: Host-associated > Plants > Roots > Unclassified | place... | reverse complement strand
ATAAAGCAAAAAATAGAATGACGATCAAATATGAAAAGAGAAGAAATGATGAGGTGAAATTGAAAAAGAAAACAAATTCAAAAACTATCTGAAATAAAAAAAAAAATCAAAAGAATAAGGACAAAATCTGATAGATAAAAAAAATTAAAAAATAATGCAATTAAAAACAAAATAAAATTTGAGAAATAAATTAAAATAAAACAAATAGAAAAAAAATGAGGGACAAAATCAAATGAAAAAGAAATTGAATGGCTGATATGAAATGGTGGAGGGCTAGATGCATCAGAGGCCCATCAACTATATGCGCACAAGGAGGAAGAGGATTCCAAGATGAATCAAATGACACTATGGAATAACATTTTTTACCACTGAAGTCAGTCGTATGCGTTGCCTAAAAGTAACGGAGCTGTTGATGCATGCAACACACGTATCAACACCTTTTTATGTTTCATTTTAGAAATACTACTCTACCCTCAAGACCCAAATATTATTACAAAAAAAAAAACCATTTGAACATTACAAATTAGCCCCTCAAGTCAAGCTTTTGAAAATTTCAATCCAAGCGAAATAAAGTAATTATATTGTAGCAAAAAATATGAAATGCCCAAAAAGAACCTTGACCCATAGTTATTAAACTCGGACTAGCCTGGCAGGTCGACCTGAGACCCAGTCGACCCAGTGGCTTGACCGGTCCGAGTAAAGTGAAAAACCGACATGAGAAAAAGCCAGGTAAAACTCGGTTGACCTGTGACCTCGGCGACCTGGCAAAACCTGGTAGAGACTTTTTTTTTTCAAATATATTTTTTCTCCTAGCAAGAGATCCCTTTCTTTTATATATATTTTTAGTTGGTTATTAACCATTTTCAAAGTTCATTATATAAATGCTAGAAGAATGTTTTATTTTTTCAATGTGGGATTTAAAGCCCTTTAGTATATACACTCTATGTTCACAAGAAAAGAAGTTATGTTTTTTCAATGTGGGATAAAAAAAATCTTTTTGGTTTAAATACTTCAATTTAAAAGGATAACATAGTATCTTTTCAATGTGGATAAAAACCCTTTTAAAATAATCTTTTAAACTTCATTATTTACTAATATCTTTTCAATGTGGGATTTGAAGCCCTTTAGTATATATACTCTATGTTCACAAGAAAGAAGTAATGTTTTTTCAATGTGGGATAAAAAACGTTTATGGTTTAAATACTTCAACTTAAAAGCATAACATAGTATCTTTTCAATGTGAGATAAAAAACTTTTTAAAATATTCTTTAAAATTTCATTATTTACAACATGTATAACCTATATTAATATGAATTTTTTTCTTAATTTTTCATATGAAATATTAAAACTTTAAATATATTTTTTAAAATTTTTCCGGGTTGACCCATGAAACCCAGGACTCGGCCCCATGGCCGAGTCAACCCCCGGGCCGGGTTTGATAACTATGCTCTTAACTATTAGCATACCTGCATTTAAATCAATTTTACTTTTGTTAATAGTTAGTAAAACAACTTGAATTCCTTTCAGTGCTTACAATAATACCTTTATTTGGTCTTCTAAAAGAATAGTATTTCAAAAGTGAAGACCATATCCAATAAGATTTTCCTCAATACCAGAAAAATAAGAGTTGTGAGATTTAAAGGTATAGATTAGGTATACTTACAAGGTTTGCTTTTGTGTTTTAGTGTCAACAACTTGTCACTTGTGTGAAAGACATATAAAAACAAAACTTTGTACACACATTTTTTTTATTTACAAATTTTTTATCTTTTAAAAATTAGGGCATGTCATATACACCAATGGCTTTCCTAAAAAAAATCAAATCTTAGACCATTTACAAGTTTTGTGAAAAAGTCAGCCAATTGATGTTTGGGGTTTACATGTTCTAATAACATAATATTTAATTCAATTAAATCTTTAATGAAGTAATGTCTTATATTTGTATGCTTGGTTCTTGAATGTTGCATAAGATTCTTAGAGATACTAATTGCACTAGAATTATCATAATAAATAGTTATAGTATCTTGAGAGAAACCATAATCTTCTATCATCTTTTTCATCTAAAAAAGTTGTGTGCAACAACTGCTTGCAACAATATACTCGGCTTTTATAATGAAAAATGAGATATAATTTTGTTTTTTACTCATCTATTATGCCAAATTGCCATTTACATAAAAACAACCTCTAATAGTGCTTTTTTTGTTATCAATATTATCTGTCAAGTCAACATTTGAATAGCCAACTAGACTCAAGTTTGAATCTTTTAAATACCATACTCCATATTCAACTATAGCACTAAGGTATTTTAATATTCTTTTAACTGCTGTAAGATATGATTCTTTAGAATTAGACTAAAATCTAGCACAAACACCTACACTAAAAGCAATGTGAGGTCTACAAGTAGAAATGTAAAGTAGACTCCTTATCATGCTTCTATAAAATGTAGAATCAACATACTTACCTATATAATCTAAGTCGATTTTGATAGATGTGCTCATAGGTGTATGAGTATGACCTTTTCCTTTCATGCCAAACTTCTTAACCATATCTCCAGCATACTTGAATTAAGAAATAAAAATTCCATTTTCACTCTACCTAATTTGTATGTCAATGAAGAAGTTTAACTCACCAATCATACTCATTTCAAATTTTAATTTCATTTCTTTAGCAAACTTATGAGAAAGTGAATTACGAGTAGCTCCAAACAAAACTTCATCAATGAGTAGAGATGTTTATGAGTTTTTTTTTTTATGAAAACAGTTATGTTAGCATGTTCTTTTTTGAAAATTTTATCTAACAGATATTTTGTTAACCATTTGTACTATGCTCAGTGCTTATTTTAGACCATAGAGAGCTTTCTTTAACCTGTACACATGATCACGAAACAAATAATTAGTGAAACCTTTGGGTTGTTCTACATATATCTTTTTTTTATCAAATTTCATTTAGGACTACACTCTTCACATCCATTGATATAGTTTCAAATCCAAGTGACAAGCAATTGCAAGCAGTATGAGAATAGATTCCAAATGAGCTATTGATGCAAATGTTTCATCAAAATCAATCCATTTAACTTGAGTGTATCCTTGAGCCACCAATCTTGCTTTTGTTTCTGATAATTACTCCATGCTCATCTGATTTGTTCTTAAAGATCCATTTGGTTCCAATTATATTGTGACTATCAGAATGGGGAACCAGTTCCCATACATCATTTCTTATGAACTGATTTAATTACTCATACATGATATTGATCTGACTTTCATCTTACAGGGAATCTTCAGCCTTCTTAGGCTCAATATATCAAAAATAACACACACACACACACACACACACACACAAGAATTGATTGATAACTTTTTTTCTTAACCTCATACCCTTATCCAATTTTCCAATAATGTTATTCTTAGAATAATTGTTTCTTTATTCTTGATGAAGGTTATTTCTCTCATGACTGCTTAGAAACGTGTGAAAAACTCTCCTCTTAGTTTTTTCATTATGTTTTGATGAGGTCTCTTCAGTTATCTCAATGATTTAATTGAGATTTTTCTTGACATATTCCTTCAGATTATCATCAATAACCACATTGATTGATTTCATGATAGTTTGAGTTTGTAGGTTGTAGACTATGTAGGCTTTGCCGTGAAATGAGTATTTAAGAAATAATTCTTTATCACTTTTGCTATCAAACTTATATAAGTTTTCTCAATATCTTAAGATATAAATAGCAAGAACTTTCAAACATTCTAAAATATTTGATTGTGGAATTTTTGTTATTTCATAATTCATAAGGAGTGAGTTTTGTTCTAGGTCTAAACATAACATGATTCAAAATGTGTATATTAGTGTTGATAACTTTCCCCTAGAAGTATAATGCAACTTTCTTATTATTCAACATAGTTCAAGACCTTTCTTGTATAACTCTATTATTTCTCTTAACTATACCATTCTATTGAGGAGTAATAAGAGCAAATAATTTATGATATATATATTTTGTTCATCATAAAAAAGATGAAAAGTTGTTATTTTCAAATTCTTTGTCATGGTCACTGCGAATTCTAGAGATGGAAATATTTTTTTCTTTTTGTATTTTTATAAACAGTTTCCTCGTAAGATCAAAGGATTCAGACTTTTCTCGTTACAGAATAGCCTAAGTATATATTGAGTTGGACCCACTAGGTCCATATACAACAATTCAAGAGATCTTGAGGTTTGAATGTCAGCAGTCTTCTTGTGTTAAGCTTTAGTTTGTTTTCTTTCCCGACATGCTTTACATGTCATTTTCTTGATTGTTCGCAGATTTGGTAAACCACTTACTGCTTTCCTTTTAAAGATCTTTGACAAGTCTTTAAAGTTGATATAATCAAGACGTTGATGCCAAAGATCAGTATCATTTAGTGTTAACTTATGACAACCTAAGGTGATCAAGGTTGAAACTCTTTAACAATTATCTAAGGTTCTGATATGTTTCATGATCCATTTGTCAGCAAAACTATAGATGTTGCATTCATCTTTAGAAAACAATACATTATGATTCTCATAATGAAATTGATTTATACTTAGGAGGTTAGCTTTAAGACCATTTATAAACAAAACATTATGAAAAGTAAGTAAACAAGGAATATCAATACTTCATTTACCTTCTATAGTAGTTGTGCTTCCATCTTCATAGGTCATTGATCCTCTACTCAAAGATTCAAATTTTTTCAACTAACTTTTATCTCGTAACATATGTCTAGAACAATTGCTATCTAAGTACCACAAATTGTTATTCATTGTTTTCATTATTATACGTGCTATTAGATATATTGCCTTTTTCTTAACTACCCACTGATTTTTCATTTTTACTTTGTTAGAATTTTCAAACTTTTAAAATTTCTCAAAACCTACTAACTTACCAAGTTTCCTTTCTATAGTACATAATTGATTTAATATTAAGTCAATTTTATACTCTAGATATTGACTCTTATTAGCAAAATCTATTTTCTAGATTAAAATGATTCATTTTTGCATATCCTACAATTCAATATTATTACAAGTAGAAATAAACTTACCTTTCAACTTACCTATTTGGAATTTGTTTGACTAGTCTCTATACATGACAATCTTTTCTAGTTTACTTTTTATAAAGGTATTTCCTTTGGAAAAGGAGGTTACTAATGTATTGTTTATCAAATTTGCATGCATCATGTATCCTAAACTTGTACAATTAATGCTGAACTTGAGATCTTTCAACAGTCCTTCAAGTTTTTATGTCGGTGACTGTTCCTTTATCTTCTTACACAATATCAGTTTTTTTTTAAGTTCTTTAAGCTTGGTGAGAAATCTAGATATCTTTACTTTTGACAACTTTAGAGCCTCATCCAGATTGTTCTTCTTGTTCTCTACAGTTGGTAGCTTGTTGAACAACTTCTTATTAAATTTCTTGACTTTTACGACTTCTTTACATAACTCATCATAAGTTTAATCCATGATCGACAATAACAGAAGTAATATCTAAATCACTAGAATAACTAATAGTTTGGTTTATTTATCAAAATCAGTTAATGTATTGATAATTTGGTATATGTTAGTACATCCATCAACAAGACCAAAAATAACAACAAAAATAAATTTATTATTAGATGATGAATTAGAATCTTCACAACCAGATTCATTGCTTAATGTAACATTAAGGGATTTTCCTTTATTTCTTTTGAAATTATAACATTCATTTCTTTAGTGACCATATGTTAAGCATTCAAAACACTTAACTCTTTTTTTAGATTCAGTTTTACATCTACTTCCATTTTCTAACCTATTTTTTTAGCAAAATTTTTCCTTTTTTTTTTTTTATCTTTACCATTATTCTTTTTCTTAAACATGAATTTTCTAAATTTTCTAGCTATAAGAGCAATATCTTCACTATAAAGATCATTATCAGAAGAATAATCATGTTCTTTTTTAATTTAAGTGCAATGGAGTTACCTTTCTTTTGATGAGGCAATGTAGATTTATAAGTTTGTAAGGAACCTACAAATTATTCAACATATAAGTGTACAAATCCTTGCTTTCTTTTATGGTTGTTACCTTTGGTCAAAATCTTTCAAGTATGGATCTTAGAATCTTCTTTACAATTCACATGTCCTTTAATTTTTCTCTTAGGTTGAACTTGGAATTTACAATATTATTAAGTTTTGCATAAAACTCATTAAAAAGATTCATCTTTCAACATTCTTATCTTTTCAAGTCTTGAGGTTAGTATTTGGAATTTTCATTGTCTTGGTTCCCTCGTAAGTAACTTCAAGAATACCCCTAGCTTCCTTAGTTATCTCACACTTGAAGATTATTTTAAATTTATCAGGAGACACTACCATGAATATAAAATTTAGGCTTTTATTATTCCAATTATAATAAGTGGATTCGTCATCAATCTAGTTGTTGAAAAGATTTTTAGGCTTTGTTTATCCATGCTCAACTAAGTGCCAAACTTTCTCGTCTAGTGATTTGAGGAAATCTTTTATCCTCACCTTTTAGTAGGCATACTTTTCATTGTTGAATTGTGATGGTGATGTCAGTGTTAACATGTTCAACATGGAAAATAGATCCCACTCTAGAATGAGTGAACTTGCTCTAATACCACTTAACAATCCCGTTTCTATTCCTTGTATGTTAAGATGCAATCTGGTAATACTTTTCAAATACTAATCACTAACCAAATAAATATAACTGCAAAAAACTTTAATGAACAAGTTATTTGGTTACAAAAGAAAAATCTTTTGAAGAACTTTTTAAAAGATAAAAAATCCTTCGGGGCAACCAAAACCAAGTAAACAACTTTCACTAGTTTAAAAGATTACAAGAGGATTATTTTCGACAACAAGTTTTTTGTATCTATACTACCTTACTTGTTAAGACAAACACTCAATTTTGTCTTCTATCTCAATAGTTTGCCAGAACACCTGACAATCTTTAAACTATTATCATCCTAACTAAAATATTATGTTGCTAACAGTTAACATAGGAACCCCCCTAGAAGTTTGCAGGCTCTTTAACTCTTCAGCGAACAATTTTTCTTGAGAATTTTCTTCACACTCCACTTACGTGTCAAGAGTATATGCTGTAAAACTCTGTATAACTTCTTAGTTGGTTGGACACTCTTGCTCCATTGCAAGTATTGCTTTTTTTAATGCTTCTGATTGTCTTTTCTTATGTACACATCCTTGTGATAAGGATAAGAATATTTGATAAACATTATTTTCAAGCTTCCTAGTCTGTTATGTTCTTAACAGACTGCTAACGTGTTTCACAAAAACACTTCTCTAATTTGGATAAACTAACGATCTAATAAATTCATCTCCATCAACGCAAATAATTCTTCACTAATCAAATCCAATTATTTTGACATTTACAGTTTTTAGCATTGATTAAATCCAACTAAAATTCCTTATCTTGCTTATAACTAACAATGTTGCCAAGTCTTAAACACTCAATTGCATATCTTATTTATAATTAATCTTTAGACTTTTGAGATTTTTTATGAAATTCTATCAAATTAACTTTAATTTTGAGTTTTTGCTACTCTAGAACCAAGAAACATCACATATGGTTAATCGATTAATTTCAAATCTGACTTTTAATTCTCTATTAACTTAGCTAGCATCAATATACACTTGCAAAATAATGTTAAATGTCTAACATCATTATAAGAAAATATTGAAAGTATAAAATAAAATAAAATAAAATTAAAAGAAAATAATATATTTGAAAATTATATATGAAATTGTCATCATTGACCATTTCCTTAAGTTTCACACACACACACACACACACACACACATTTTTATATATATATATTACATCTCAATATAAGTTAATTTTTGTTTTCATTTTAGTAGTATTACTTTTTTTTCTTAATATTAAAAATACCATATTTATACTATTATTGGCATAAGATATTATTTATATTATTAGCATAAGTTAGCACTTAAAATTCATCTTAAAAAAAAAAAAGTTTCTCTAAACTCTTACACTTGATTTTTTTTAATTGTTATGCAATTTAACTGTAAGAAAAAAACTGTAAAATAAAATTAATTTAGTCACTTAATAATATTATGAAGGGACAATAGCTATTGAAAAAGAAAAAGGGAATAGCAACATCCAAATAATATTCTAATTTTATGGGCACAACCAGAATGAATGAACGATACCCTTACAAAAAAAAAAGATTTTTTTTATAAAGATACGAAATAAATTCTTTGATATAGGTATAATGACCTCTTTGTTTTTTAGGAAGTATCCTCCACTTTTTTAGAGATTTAATTCGAACATTAAGTGATATATTCTCTATGGTGTAAATTTTTTTTTTTTTTAATTTTAATATAAATAATTTAATCGAGATGAATTTCATTTTTGGTAGTATTTAAAAACACAGTTGAAACGCGTATTTTAAAAATTAAAAATTTTATTTTTATTTAAAATTAATTATTTTATATTTTTAGATTATTTTAATATAAAAAATAATATTTAAAAAATAAAAAAATATTATTTTAATATATTTTAAATAAAAAATATTTTAAATTACAATTATTATCATCCTCGCGAGCACCCGTGTTCATTACGAGAACCCTTGGGATATCTTACACTTACACTTGAAACAAATTTTATAAAGCTTGGTTCCTTTCGAAGATGATCTCCTTCACATGAAAGTTGGAAATTAATAAATAAATAAATAAATAAATATTGACGTTGCTCTTCCCCACCTTCACATGTTCCTGGTGGAGGATGGACCATTTGTCTCGTGCCCTCTCCTCCCAATGTCTGGACTATAATAGGAAAGTGGCATTCTCGAAATTCCTTTAATGCCACGAAAAAATGCTAATGGCCACAAAATAAATAAATGGGAGGAAAAGAAAAAGAAAAGGATAGAACTGTAAGAGAACACGTTAACCTCAAATCCACCCCACAGTCCCACACACCCACGCCTACCGGACGACTGAAATCGAGAGGTCAGCCAATCACAGCACTACTTGTTAGATCTCCTCTGCCCCACTTCTTTCCTCATAACGACCTCTCTTTTCTCTCGTTCAAAAAAAAAATCTTTTTTTTTTATAATTTAAAAAAATAAAAACATTGTTTTTTTAAGTTGTTTAAAATGTTTTCTTTCTTAAAATATATTTTAAAAAATATTTTTAATATAAATACATCAAAACAATAAATTTTTTTAATATTTTTTAAAATTAAAAAAAAACAATTTCAAACACATTCCAAACAAACTTATAACCACAAATAATAAAAAATAAAAAATATTTAATTTTTTTAAAAATTTAAAAAATATGATTTCAAATATGTTCTAAACGAGCTTATAATGAAGTATTTTTGTTTACGATAAGTTGGTTTGAAGAAAAAAAATATTTAATTTTTTAGTTTTATAAATTTAAACTGGAAACTAATATTTATTAAATCTTTTTTTTTTTAAGATGTGAGAAGTGCATTTTTAAATTAATTGATCTGAAAACAGTTGTGTTGTTAAAGAAACAAAAATCCACATTTCCTCTCAAGAAAATATCACCAATATCAATAAATAAAAACACCTCAAAGAATTATTAAGAAAGAAATATCATAGTCTTGTGTGTGATGTTCAAAGCTAGACATGCAATGTTGTTATAGAAACTAGAGAGAGGGAAGGAAAAAACAAGAGAGGGAGTGGGGGGAGGTGGGCTGGTTTCCAGACTGAAAAAGAAATGGAAACGAGCAGCTTTTTATTGAAGCAGCTTCCAAGTGGGAATTGCTTGAGCCTACCTCGGCTTCCTCGTTATGTAGCCATTTCTTCTCCACAATTCCTTACTCATAAATCCCATTTCCATTCTGTTTCAACATTCCAACAATCACTTACCATTTGGAACAGCAGCAGTAATGGTTCTACGAAGCCCAGAACCCCAACAAAAAAGAGAAGATCGCTCAATAGAAGCAAAAGCAGCAGCAGCAGCAATAGCACATTTATTGATATCACTAAACCATATACAACAGGTTCTTGTGGTATCAGTACTAGTAATATCCATGCTCCTGCGCCTGCTTCTGCTAAGCAAGTTGTGGTGGAAAAGCAAGAAAAGAAAATGAGTGTGTGCACGCTTAAGGAGAATGGAGACCCACTGGGGCGTAAAGATCTTGGAAAGAGTGTCGTGAAATGGATTTCTCAGGCAATGAGAGCAATGGCTAGAGAGTTTGCTTCAGCCGAGGCGCAAGGGGAGTTTACGGAATTGAGACAGAGAATGGGGCCTGGCTTGACATTTGTTATACAAGCACAGCCTTACCTTAATGCTGTTCCTATGCCTCTCGGTCTCGAAGCTATTTGCTTGAAGGCCTGCACTCATTATCCCACGCTATTTGATCATTTCCAGAGAGAATTGAGGGAGGTTCTTCAAGACTTGAAGCGTAAAGGGTTGGTTCAAGATTGGCAAAAGACTGAGTCTTGGAAGTTGCTCAAGGAGCTTGCCAATTCAGGTTTTCTTTCTTTACCTTTGTCTATTTGTTAGCTTAGAATCTCGGAGGAATTGACTGTTAATTTGGGTCATAGAGTTTTTTAGGTTTGTTTGTGCTATGAAATTCCATATGTAAAGTGATTGGTTACAGGGTTGATAAAATCTTGCTTATTGCACCACAATGATCTTTCCATTTCAATTGTAAACTAGAAGAATAACTAGTTGTTTAATGCTGTATACAAACTGAAAGCAATTCAAATTGTGCATAGTTGCTTATTGCACCTGTGGTTTTCTAATGAACATGTATAAGAGTTTGGACTGAGATAGTGCATTTGCAGCTCAGCATAGAGCAATTGCGAGGAAGGCTACTCAATCAAAGCCTCTCCAAGGGGTTTTAGGGATGAACTTGGAGAAGGCTAAGGCTATACAGGGCAGAATTAATGAGTTCACAAATCAAATGTCTGAATTGCTTCGTATAGAGAGGGATGCTGAATTGGAGTTTACGCAAGAAGAACTGAATGCCGTTCCTACACTTGATGAAAGTTCTGATTCATCTAAACCCATTGAATTCTTGGTTAGCCATGGCCAGGGTCAGCAAGAGCTCTGTGACACCATCTGCAACTTGTATGCTGTCAGCACATCTACAGGTAATTATCTTTATCAAGAGTGATTGTCCATGCTTTGATCTCTGCAACTCATACTTGCTGACTAAAACAATAAATTCCAATTAAATAATATTGGAATTGTGCCGTTTATACAGGATTAGGAGGAATGCACTTGGTACTGTTTCGAGTTGAAGGAAATCATCGATTGCCTCCTACAACCCTTTCGCCAGGAGATATGGTTTGTGTGAGAATATGTGATAGCAGGGGTGCCGGTGCAACTTCTAGTTTACAGGGATTTGTGAACAACCTTGGGGAAGATGGCTGCAGCATCAGTGTGGCTTTAGAATCTCGTCATGGTGATCCTACCTTCTCTAAGCTCTCTGGCAAGAGTGTGCGCATTGATCGTATTCATGGATTGGCTGATGCTGTCACATATGAGGTATTTGTTACATGCATCATATATAGTTATCCTTTGCATGCATGCTTTCAGAGGTAAAACATCACTCTCATAGACCAACACAATCTGTTGCATTCTGAAGTTGAAGTGTATAGGCCTACTCCTGTTTATGAGCTATCTTGCTCCGCAACTTTAAATTAGGCTGTTCAGAACTTTCTAAGGAAGTGTTGATAACATCAAGATTTTAAGGGAAATTACTCCAATCCAATTCTACATTGAGAATCTTAACACACAATGCTAAAGTCATTTTTTTACCATTAGGATTCTTAAGCTCCCAGTTATGCTAAACTTCTTTTTTGGTGTCACTTTTTCTATGTAATTTGTGTCTCACTCACATAGGGAACTCATAGATGTTCTGAAGCTTTGGTTCTGAGCCTCTCTGGATTGTAAGAGCTGGATCATTTAGCAATGTTCAGCAAATGGATTGGTTTCTTTGATATTTTATTCCTTTTGGTTTGTTTCTGATCCCTTTTGTACCTTTGACTGTTCTTCAAATTGCCAACTCCATTACCAGCTGAAAGTACTGTTCTTTTAAAGACCATTGTGCTATATTTGCTGAAACATTGAAGAATTTAAAGAAGCTCTTCCATAGAAAACTTGAAAAACTATATCCATTTAGCATCTCAAACTGTGGTGCTGTGAATGATAGCAATAGCAGGACTACTATGATTTTCCTTTCACTTAATTCTACCTGTGGCAAGCACCACACCAAATATGAGTTGAACACCATTTAAGTAATATCATGATAGAGAGAAAACTTCTCACGTTTTGCTACTGGTATAAGCAAAATGGGTGAAGTTATAAGCAAAACGTGAGAAGTTAGTAAAATTTAATGGGAGATTCAGCTTAAAAATACATTTTAAAGCTAACGGAGCACAGCAAACAATTCATGTATTCATGCTTCTTTTTTTCATTATCTTATTTTTGTTTTCAATTTAGTCAGTTACTTTATAATGTGTTGAACGTCCCATAAATCATAGGGGACTGACTTCATGGTGCATCAATGCAATAGAAATGTTGCCTCAGGGCTTCAATTTACCAAGGGAAAAACTCAACCACAAATTTCTTCGTCAATTTAGTTCCCTGCAGAGATCATATATCACAACCATGAGCACTCCATTACATGAGGTGTAGATTGTCATTACGATTAGGTGCCTTCTCTTGGTGCCATTTGTTATAGGCATCAGTCTGCCACCTGCTTTAATACTTGCCAGCAAAAATTTTGTTTTAGTTCTGCATGCTGACTAGTGACTACCATTTGAACATAGTTGGGTGATTCATCTCTACTGCATGTTAAAATATGGTGGAAAATCTCTGTTCCATGCTTCTCAGATTCTCTTTTCAGTTGTATCAGCAGTTTACATTCATCTATATTTAATAGATTGTACTGTTCTTATTTTGAAGCGCAATTGTGAGGCCCTGATGCTGCTTCAGAAGAAGGGTCTGCACAAGAAAAATCCTTCAATTGCTGTTGTGGCTACATTATTTGGTGATAAGGAAGATGTTGCTTGGTTGGAGGAGAATGATTTGGCAAGTTGGGATGAAGCAGACTTTGATGAACATTTGGGGAAACCTTTTGATGATTCCCAGCGAAGAGCAATTACCCTGGGGTTGAACAAGAAACGACCATTTTTGATAATCCAGGGGCCTCCTGGTACTGGGAAGTCAGGCTTGCTTAAGGAACTTATTGCACTTGCTGTTGGGAAAGGTGAAAGGGTGCTGGTGACAGCACCTACGAATGCAGCTGTTGACAATATGGTTGAGAAGCTATCAAATATTGGGTTGAACATTGTGCGGGTTGGTAATCCAGCACGTATTTCTTCAGCAGTTGCATCAAAGTCTCTGGGTGATATAGTGAATTCTAAGCTTGCAGCATTCCGAACAGAGTTTGAAAGAAAGAAGTCTGATTTAAGAAAAGACCTGAGTCATTGTCTAAAGGATGATTCTTTAGCTGCTGGTATACGCCAGCTTTTGAAACAGCTTGGAAAGACGCTGAAGAAAAAGGAGAAAGAGACTGTGAGGGAGGTGCTCTCGAGTGCACAGGTAGTGCTTGCCACTAACACTGGAGCAGCGGATCCATTGATTCGAAGGCTGGATGCTTTTGACCTGGTTGTTATGGATGAAGCAGGGCAGGCAATTGAACCTTCTTGCTGGATTCCTATATTGCAGGGCAAACGTTGTATTCTTGCTGGGGATCAATGCCAACTTGCACCAGTGATCCTATCCAGAAAAGCCTTGGAGGGCGGCCTTGGAGTCTCTCTCTTGGAAAGAGCTTCCACTTTGCATGAAGGGGTCCTTGCAACCAAGTTAACAACACAATATCGTATGAATGATGCAATTGCCAGTTGGGCCTCAAAGGAGATGTATAGTGGATTACTGAAGTCGTCTTCCACTGTCGCTTCACATCTTCTTGTAGATACTCCATTTGTTAAGGTAAAAAATCTTTTATACTTCTTCCACACTTTCTTCTCTATTTTTCCCTGGGTTCTTTAAGGTTGTAGGCCATCCTCCCACTTACCGTTGCTTTTGTAGTTAGTTACACAATGAAGATCTCCATGGCATATGGTTAAGTTTCCACACCATCTTTCTTGATTAATTGTAGAGGAGATAGTAACAAGTCAAACTGGCAAATAAAGAAAAATACCTCAAGCTGAATAGATTTGTGGAACCTATCATTCTCTCCCTCTCTATATTCCCTTTTTTTTTTCCACTTTGTTAGAAGCACTACTTTTTTCATGATGTGTGACATGAATTATTTTCTAGAAGCATTTACACTAACAAATGTCTGCTATATGGAGAACATAGCAAGTTCATCGACTTCTTGAAGGCATATTAATCTTGAATATCACCATATGGAAAATCAATGTTTTTGTGATCACAATGTGATTTTTTGGAAGTTTTTGGAGCTGATAAGTTGCAATTGTCCTTGCAATATTTGTACTTTAGAGATGTGAGGCATTTCCTTGACTGTTGTATGTGTTGTTGCAGCCCACTTGGATCACACAATGCCCATTGCTGTTGCTTGATACAAGAATGCCATATGGAAGTTTGTCAGTGGGCTGTGAGGAGCATTTAGACCCAGCTGGAACAGGCTCATTTTATAATGAAGGCGAAGCAGATATTGTTGTGCAGCATGTGTCCTCTTTAATTTTTTCAGGTAAAATGCTCATTACTCGTGCATATAAATTAACTGCTAATGTGTTTCAGCATTTCCATTGTTATCAGATAGAACTTAAATTCGTTTTTGTAATTTCCCAAACATTGCACGTACTATACAAAATGTATTTTAGAACACTGTTTAGTCTTCTGCATCACATGGTAATGTTGTAGAAACACTACTTTGATTTGTAAATTCACTGCTCCTCCCTCTTTTAACATCTGTATTGTTTAATAGTTTTTATAGTCTCATATGTGCTAAATGAAGGAATGGCTCTAGACTATCATTCCTAGTTTCACAGAACCTACCTTTGTGGCACCATGAATTCCTTAGCTAAATTAATTCAACTGTGCAGGTGTTAGACCAACAGCTATTGCGGTGCAATCACCATATGTTGCTCAGGTACAACTCTTGAGGGAGAGGCTAGATGAACTTCCAGAGGCGGATGGTGTAGAGATTGCAACTATTGATAGCTTTCAAGGCCGAGAGGCTGATGCAGTAATTATATCAATGGTATAGTTCCTTTTATACTAACGACTAATACACCTCTATTCCTTCCTCTGCTTAAAATTAAAATTAGGAACGCTGCAGAATATTTTTACAGATTTTTCTTTCTTTATGATTTTAGTTTTTTACCGGCCTTATCATGATGGTCGGATTGGCATGCACATGGATTTAACAGTCATGTATTATTTTTTACTTTGTAATGTATAGAAACCAACCCAGTAGTTCGTCACCCGAACCACTATAGGACTCTACATGTGAGAGACTAGTAATATCTGGAGTGACATGATGAGTGGCTCCAGTATTCGGGTGCTAGTGAGGAGAATCAGAACAAAAAAAAAGAGTACCAAAATCTATCAAGACTATCGAGAATGATTATTACCTCTATTGTTGGTCCAAAAAGTAAACAATCCCAACTGCCATATAATTGACACCATGGACGGTGATGCGAAGTAGATTGATTCTGATGTTGTCAAGATTCAAAATTATGAGAGGAATTATGGGTTGGACCACAACCATGCTATCTATGACCTTGTCCAAGATAGTCAAACCCTCCATGGTCATTGGAGAAGTTATTACTAGAGTAATGACTATAGCTTGGTTGGGGAACAATGGAGCAAGCAAGGTGAGTGAATGGTTGGAGGGTCTTGGTATCACTGTCTTGTTGAATAGAGAGGTTCTAAAAATTGTTGTTTGCTGACAAATTCATGACTTAGAAATTAAGAGTGCGGTTTAGTCAAAGATAACGATTCTTTCCAAATCATAAGAGTTGTTACAAGGTCTTTAAACTTTGTAGAAGGTCCTTTTAGTAAGTAAAGATTGAAATCTAATGGGTCAAAGGTTTACCAACATCTATGAGTTCATCATTATGTCTTTCCACGTTGTAAGAAGGTAATGATGCCTTTAATCAGGTTTCTAACATAGCTCAATCAGGGTTGAGTGCATAGACATAATGCGTGTTGCGAAGGGAGAGGCTAGTGTCGATGCTAGAGCTGTCCAAATAGCATGGGATATAGTATAATCAATGATTAGAGACAATAACTCAGCGAATAGGGAGGCAATTAGTGTGCTAATGAGTAGTTGGTCATGTTGCACCCACATGGTACAAGTGTTGTCGGTGATAATGGTTTCAGCAGGACAGGATTGGCTACCTTTTAGGAATTAAAATAAGCCCTGACCTATAAAAAGAGCTAAACATGTGCTTTCCAAAAAACATATAGTTTTTGTTTGCAAGTTTTAGAGAGAGATAGTGGTGCACATGTTAGAGGTTGCAGCTGTTGTGTGTTGTTGGTCTAGAGCCGACAATATTGGAGTTGCAAGAGGTGGCACCATCAAGGTAGAGTATGTCAGGGGTTGTGAAGTAGAAGAGGTTTGTAAAGGAGATTGATTAATTGAAGTAGCCATAAGTGCAGTTATGCAGTAGGCTCTGATATCATAATAGAACAAAGGAGAGAATTAGCTTTAGAGAAAGGGAAGAAATTTGTCATGAACTATAATCTTGTGTTGTTGCTTCGTATTCTATTTCATTATGTATATATATAACTTTAGCTAACTTTTTGTATAGTAGATCCAGCTATAATAATGTGTATAATATTAATGTTTGATCAATTTGCTTCAATAGCCAGAACTGTCCCTGCATGTAGGGATGACTTTCTATGTTAAAAAGCATGATTTATTAGATTATTCCATGGAGGGATGCCATATCTTATCGTTGACATAAGGTGGTGCAATTTTCTCTTGAATGTCACTATGAGCATGCGATCAAAACTGAATATATCCAGGGGCCTTTTACTGCTCAGTTCTCTCCTCTCTACATGGCTACTTGCACAGATCATGACATGGTATCATATGAGATATATTGTATTGCATTGTAGAATAGGAACTCATTGGAGGGTGAGATGACCCTTCAAGTCCCAGCTACTTTAAGCTGGCCTGGCAACTGTGTAGGCCATTTTTTTCTGAACTGAGTAGGTCTGAATAACCCTGCATTTCACATTCAAATACTTGTCAGAAGAAAAATAGATCATTTCCACCTGTTGACCTCTAATAATCAATGGCAGTAAGTAATAGTCTCTCTATACCATCGTTGCAAATCGTTTTCTCATATTTCAAATAGCAAACTATATTTAACCTTTCCCTGTTTATTAGGTCCGCTCAAACACCTTAGGAGCTGTTGGATTCCTGGGGGATAGCAAGCGAACGAATGTTGCCATTACAAGGGCGCGCAAACACGTAGCAGTTGTCTGTGATAGCTCAACAATATGTCATAACACCTTCCTAGCCAGGCTATTGCGTCACATCCGCTATTTTGGCAGGGTTAAGCATGCCGAGCCTGGTAGTTTTGGGGGATCTGGATTTGACATGAACCCAATGTTGCCATCGATTAGCTAACGTTGGGAAAGGAGGTTGACTATAACTTATCTACGTTTTTCCCAAATGGTGAAAGGGATGGGAGGACAGTGATAATGGAGATGCCTGCTTTCTTTCCAGCATCTGCTTTTGCATCCATTGAAACTGTACAGCAAGCTTTTGATTTTCTCAATACAAGATATTGATTATACTTGCATCATCAAACATTTGTTAGATCTGTATATAGATTAACAATATATAAAATGTCCATAATTTGTATACAATGTGAACTGCGTAAAATATCAAAGCAAAATTCACGCAAAGTGGGATTGGACGCTTTGAATGGTGTTTCATTGTGTTCAGTAATATTTTTTATTATCTTTCATTTGTTTAACGTTTATTGGCATTTGAATATGCAAATCTTCAGGGTTTAGGTGCTGAATTCTGCTTATTGGGGTAGTTTCGTTTCTATGATTTACATCCAGTTTAATTGAACGGTAAAATATCTTCATATTTATTTATAGTTATTCTTGATATTTTACTCTTATATAAAAACTTTGTACAAGCATTTTCAACTCTCCTTCGTCTTCTTTTCTTTTTGTTTAGTTCTTGATGCAAATAAATAGGTGATCCATGCTTTGTCGCGAGAGTTGGGTTAAATTTATCGTAATGTAAAAAAGAATACATAGATGATGATAATATTTTTATAATCTTGGTTAATTTAATAATATGATTAAAAAAAAACCAATGACTAATTAAAAAAAATATTTATAAATATTATAAAAAGATACTCTCTAAATATTTTTAATAAGTTTCAATGATCTTATTTGATAACAAAGAAAAATAAATGATAATAAGATAACCTTAAAAAAAGAAAAAAAATTCAAACCTAAATTACCAGCAAATCAAATATTGAAAGATGAACTGAAAAAAAAATCAATTAAAAAAAAACACAACAACCTACTCGAGTCAGCATGCTAAATCCGTAGCTGATTGTGAGATCAAGATAACTCCGTTCATAAAAATTAATTAAAACAATGGAGTTTAACTCTCAAGCAAATTAAATAATGAGAGGAGAAACTAGAAAAAAAACAATTAAAAGAACATAAAAAAAAACCAAGTCAAGTCATGTTCACTCGACAAACCCCACAACCC
>Ga0307517_10005688_pt1 | contig 18687 bp, 7 predicted proteins | sample 23_EM_MG_FD_194515 | JGI IMG/M metagenome (GOLD analysis project Ga0307517, IMG submission 194515) | Populus trichocarpa ectomycorrhiza microbial communities from riparian zone in the Pacific Northwest, United States - 23_EM | ecosystem: Host-associated > Plants > Roots > Unclassified | place... | reverse complement strand
TGAGAGATATGTAGGAATAACATTTGTGTGAAAGAAAATAAATTTTAGCATTGTTTGGCTTTCCCCTTTGAGTATGAAAAACAAGTAAAGAAAAGCTAAAATATTAGTTTTTTTATTTTTGGCTATCCATTTAGCTTCTCCATTGGAGATGCTCTAAGGGGAAAGCCAAACAAAATACTAAAATGTTTTTTCTTTCCCACAATGCTATTCCTACATATCTCTCAAAAGAACTAAAACTAACAAAGTGGGACCAACAAAAGAATAAGCCAATTAAATCTAGTCATGTGGAAAAAAAATAACATCAAAATTATTAAAAAAAATAAAACACTTATTTATTCCACTCTAATAGAATTGACTTTTCAAATGGTTTTTTTCCATTGGAATATGCATGATAAAAAAAACTATATTTATATTATTTAAAATATTATTTTATTAATTTTTTTTTTTAAAATAACATCTCTCATTAAAGATGCTGTTAATGTTGGGGGCTTTTACAGGTAGGTGGCTTACTTAGGGTTGGGCTGGCCCTGGTTTTGCCTAACTCAACTTGCAGGATTTCCTATCTTCTTACCAAGCAGCGACGTTAGCGATCTCCTTACATTTATTTAGCTCCTGCTTTTGCAAAATCCTACCTTCATGTTCTCTGTGGATTCTTATGTTGCATACCTTACATCGACAAGTGTTCTGATAATGCAGTCGAGAGTATGGTTGGATGGTAAAACAAAATACGAAATTGATGCTTTTTTTTGTTGCATTCCTCTTCATGTTTCTGTAAAGTTAGAATATGATCAATTATTTTTACACAAAACATATCAAAATAATTGAAACTATTTTTACACAGAATAATTTTGTCTCTTAAACTGTTTTGAAATTAATGAATTTTTATTGTTTCAAAATAATAAAGAAAATGAAACATGCTTTCTCTGTCTTTACTATTCTCCTATATTTATTTATTTTTTATCTTGAAATAATAATAATAAAGAATTATTGAAAGGATAAATAGAGTAAGTGAGCCTTAGATTTCGTTTAGCATTGTAGGATGGTCCGATTTGAGATTTTTTTTAGGCTAACTATAACTTTAAGAGTTATTCGGTTTTCATTACTTTGACCTATTTTTCATTTTACATTATGATAGAAAACTTAGGAGTTCAAGAAAAACTATAATTTGATGTTTTGTTTTTCAAACCGCAACCCTAAAAACTACCATAAAGCCAAATACACCCTTATAAAGAGTCGGCAAAGAAGGTTTAAGCAATATATTGATGAAGGGTGGAGCGAGTGATGGACTACGATTTTGATAATTAAATTTGTTTTGTGTATGTATTTAAAATTCTGGTATGCATGTAGATAACTTTATAATATGGTTTATTTTAATGACATCATATATGAAAAGAAAAGATACATGACATTGTTATTAGAATGGAAAATGGAGAAGGTATAAGTAGAAGTATATAAAATGATTAGTAATTGGATTATGGTGAAGAAGTTTCAGGATGGTTGGATCCTAAATATGTATGTTTAATTGTGTTTTTGGTTGATGCCACCACTTGGAAAGGTCAATTTATAGATGAGACTCTAATGAATTTTCGGTAGCTATGATAATAATAATAAGCTTAAAGTGTTGTTAGGATAATTAAGGATAATGACACACACACACACACACTCTTATTTTTCAATGAATATGACATAAATATGACATAAATTAAACTGAGGGTGTTACATATGAGGATGATCCTTTGACCCATCTAGATCTCGATCCACATTTGTAGTTAGAGGCAGGATCGTCCAGTGGATTCGATAGAAATCGAGTGTTTAGACTCTCTAACACTACTACCAAGAACTTGTGGACGACTCGAGTGCTTCGACCATTGGATGCTCGCAATCGATTCTGAGCACTCAAATTTCGGAGTTCGCGGCGATGTTAGACCAACGAGTATAGGCTTGGATGACCCATTTTAATGATAAATGTGAACAACTCACTACTGATTATGAAGAACTCTACCGATTGGTAATGGAGATGAGATCACAGATGGGTGGTTCATATGCACCCTTTAATTGACCCAACGACCCTGACAACGGCCACCTCCTCCTCCAACGACGTCTCTATTTTATATTTATTGTATTTAAATGTACAAATGTTTAAATCTGTAATAAATATTTGATTTTTATATTAATTTATTTATATTAATTATTTTTCTACTTCTATTCAATATTTTTTTTTAAAAATATTTTTAAAATATTACTGACGGGGTTACCGATAGAACAACTCCGCCGATATATTCCAGAGAGAGTTGGAAAATAATTACTGCAAATACCACTGCTGCTGTTAATTCACTGACAGAATTACAAATGGTATTTTGTCGGTGATATGTTATATTTACTAATGGATATACTAGCGGACAAACAAAAACACCGAAGACATTACATATAGTTTTCCTGTTGGTGATATGTTAAATTTACCGATGGAGATACCGATGAATTGAAGTGGGTAATTTTTTTTGGCGCACTTTGTCTGTTAGTAAATCTATCGGTATATTTATTATCAACGGATTCACCGACAGACCATAAATTACTGATAAGTGCAAAATATACATATGTTTTTATTCCTTTTACACTATGCTTTTTTAATGTATTTTGAACTTATTTGAGTTGATTGGAAGTTATTTTTATGAGTTTGACATGTAGAAGAGACTTCGTGAATTAATCGTTAAAAGATAAGAAATTCTGCATTTAATGTTTTGGACTTAGCTTCTTGTGATAGATTGTTTGCCAAGTTAGAGTTGAAAGTGGGCTTAATCTAAGTTGAAGTACACATGTCAAGCTTTCCAGGAAGGTATTATCGGTAAAAATCAGATCTCATTTGAACCTCAAATCAGACCTGCAAACTCGGGTCAGAATCTTTTTTGCAGCAGGATTCTCTGCTTTCACACTAGATATTTAAATGAGAATATATTGAGCTTCTGATATTGAAATCAGGCAATTCAAAAACTCAAATTCATCTACACATACAGGACTACAACTTTCATGAAGGATTCGAATTTAGATAAAATCGTTTTGAAGGACAGAATTAAGATGCAATCTGGTTGGTCGAAATGGGTCTCCTGATTTGATTCGGAAACTAACAATACCACGTATCCCAATACGACTGAGAGTCTGACATAAGAATAGTGGGTCTTAGGACCCAATAAAGGTTCAAATCAATCATTTAACATGTCATGAATGAAATAATATAGCTGGGATGGTCGGATATTGCAAGAAACCAAATCAGAATCAAAGTCTAAATTGCAACAGAGTTGGTATTACAACAGAATCGTGACAACAACAGAATCAGTTTTTAACACAAATTCTGAGAGATTTATCCAACCTTAAAGACCAGATAAAGAAGTAATGAATTTAGCATCATAAAGACTCCTAATTAGCCTAAGAATCCTGAAGATTTCGGTAGCAAAGAGGGAGGATAAAGAGAGCAAAACACAGCCGAAACATGGCCCAAAAAACATTCTTTTCTTCTCTGCTTTTGTCAATTTTCCAGCAACTATGAACTAAACTCCTGAATTTGATTCAAGAGGGATACACACCATCCCCATCAGCACGCTGTGAGAAGTAACGTTATTATTGTAAGTCTTTTAGATTCAAGTATTTATTTTTTCTTATTCAGAATTATGCTATTGATTGTTATTCAAACTTATTGAATTGTTTTGAGATGACATATATGCTTTCTAGTTTCTTTCAATCCGTAATTATTGCTAGAGACTAAAGTAAGAAGCAAAAGAATTAATTTGATTGCTGCAACTCGCATCTTGATTTATTAGGGAAGAATAAACTAAGTTAAAATTGTCAAGCCTTTGAACGTTTGCTTAGAATAAATATATAGATTTTATTCCTAAGACTACTGCCGAGTGAATGAAAATTGCTTTCAATATTACATTCGTTTGATGATAAGAAATTGATTAGAGAGCTTTTTCTAATTAATATACTCGTAATCTCATCGTTTTTGCCTGAGCTTTAAGGGATATCAGATTTATTTACTTAACATGAAAGAATATTTATTTTACTTCGATGATTAACAGATTTATAGGAATTGATGTGTGGACCCTTGAATTGATTTAATGACATATCAATTTATTATTTTTAGAATTATTGTTTCTTGATTTTTTCATTCATATCCCCCGTTCTTTCTCATTTCGGTACACTGTAAGAAGATTAAGCGAAATTCCCTTGGATTCAATCTGGTTTTCACGATCATACTACAAATTTATTTTGTTTGTGATAGTTAAGTCAGAATTATATTTTGGTGGTTTCGACGACCTACCAATTACCAACGAGAGTTTTTCCGACGGAATGTTTCTGTCCGTGATCCCGTCGGTAACATACATACCAATGCACTGTTAGTATAAATACTGACATAAAAATTTAAAAAATAAATGAAATTAGATCATACAAGAATATTCTTTGCTGTGATTGCAGGGAGTCATGTTCCATGTAGATTGTAGAAGAAAAAGTTACAAAAGTGAAAGTAGTTTACTTTGAATTTTAATTACAGATTCCTGGAACTTTTTGGGAATTGGAAGTTGAAACAGAGAAAAGTGGAAAAGCTAGAGGTAGTTCAGCATGAAACTTGAGTAAGTCCTTCCAAAGCTCTTAAAATCCTACTGAGTTTTTGCTAGGCCAAAAGGAATTTTTTATGGAAAAATAAAATAACATAAGATAAAAGATTAGTATTGATTTCTTTGTTCGAAGGAAGACTAAACACTGACTGTTGACGTTTGATACCACATTGTAATGATGCCAATGTTAGGTAGGTCAAATCAGCAGCACATGCCAAAATTTGCTTTTGGAAGTGGGCAGCCAGAACTTTTAAAAAGAAGACGACTTTTATTTAACAAGAGCTATATGTGTTTGGTAGCGTGGTGGTGGAAAAGAAAAATTACCGTAACTGCAGTAAGAGTTCCCACCGGTTGGACCAAAGCATCTTCTAGAATTTGGAAGACGTATGCTTCTAATTTATCAGCTTCTTGATCATTGCTTTCGTGGGCTCGCTGCGTCTTGAAATCCTAAACTATTATGTGGTTCAATCTATTTAGTCCTAGTTGTAGGAACGGGACTTGGCTATTCATATCATTTCTGAAAATGCCAGAGCTGATGCTGATGCTGATGCTTCAAAATGCTTGTATTTTTTTTATAGATAATCCACTAAATTGTTTGTGATTTGCATGTAGTTTCGGTAATGGAAAGTTTTTCTTCTTCTCATCGATTACATTCTATCTCTTTGTAGTTTACCTGAATATTATCATTAAGAAGTGGACAAGAAAGAAACGTGCAAGTTTGTGCTCTTCAAATCAACTTCATAGTCATAGGATCATATTCTTGATAGAAAGATGCAAATAAAAAAGAATAACTTAGAAAAGATGGTTATGCAAATCATATTTCTGGGTCAATGAGAATGCAATCCTGCCCTCTCATATTGCTGTAGAAGGGACAGACAACCACTCAAATAGAAACACCATTCTAACCTATATATGCTCTTGTAAGTGCACCAATACCAAATAATTGGTAGGAGATTAGATGAATGGCCTACGCACTCGTCGTTAACCATAAATGAGGATTTAATTAGTTGTCTGTTCCCTGCTCAACAATTTTCATTTTAGGTTATATCTGAAATAGTTCAGGTTTCTGGAAGTATTATTAGCAATACATCATTTTCAAATATGAGCTATAAGAGCCTTCCAACACCGGAAGCAGAAGGAAATCTCATGGATAGCTTTATCTTTAGATGATGACATGATAATGATTTACTTCAGAATGTTGGAGTTTTATACAAAGAAAAAATGCAGAATACTCACACACAATCTCTCTGAACTCTATGTTCATTAATGGCTTACATGAAACAATGTAAAATACGTAGTATTTATAGGCTTTAATGAAAAATTCCAGTTGCTACGACTCCAAGCTTTTTCTACAAATGATAAAAAGTATTAGCTTTAAGAGGCTTTGTGAAAATAACAGTAAAATTGCTCACTTATTTTCACATGAATTAGTCTAAGTTGTTTTTTCTTCGCATGCTCTCTTATGAAAGAACAAACACAAGAAGCAACTGCAACATAATCTGTTTCACAAGTTGAAAGTGCAACAATTAATAGATTGTTTCTTAAAAGACTATGTAAATGCTGCTCATCTAAACAAAATACAAAGCCAATCATCACAATTTCTAGCCCAATTACTATCACTATAATCAGCAAGTTCAAGGTTTCATGAAGATGGATAAAACAAACCATAACTAGATATTAACAAACTGTAAAATCCTTTTGGCTGCCTACAAGGGAGAAATTCTCAGACTTCCCCCCATGTATCTACTAACCAAATTTGGTTTAAACCAGTATCAGGCCTAGTCTAGTTAAGTAACGTAAACACCCAACAAGACTCTTGTAATAAGTTGGATTCACCAATGCCTGCTTTTTCTTTAGTCAACTTGGTGCCACTCTCAGTTGGAGTATCAATTGATTCAGATGACAATCTTCCATAGTAAACTTTTTTAAAATCTCTACTAAATATTTTTCTTTTGAGATCTCTACTAAATATTTTTCTTTTGAGATGAAAATTCCACAACTACTTTGCTTTACTTCAGTTCCTAAACAAATACACCATGAGTCCCAAATATTTTGTTTCAAACTTCTTTACCATAGATTACTTTAACTCTTTAATCATGAAAGGATTATTTTCTGTAAATATTAAATCATCTACCTATGGCAAACAAACAAAACATCTTTTCAAGAGTAAGTTTTATTTATAAAGCATGCTCATATGAACACTTAAGAAACCATTATTCTAAGTAAAATAAGCATCAATTCTAAAATTTCATGCTCGTGGTGCTTGTTTGAGCCTGTAAAGTGCTTTACTTAGCTTAGATATCGTTTGTTCTTGCCCTTCAACAATGAACCTAGGTGGTTGCTTTACATATACTTTTTTTTATGACATCCATCAGTGATGGAGTCAGGATTTTTTAAATAAGGCGGAAAATTACTAATAAATATTTGATATTATATATTATACATACATGTGTTATATATATAAATTAATTTGAAATATATATACCAACTCAAGTCAAGCAAAATTAATTTAAGAATATTTTTAAAATGAAAAAACTTACATTATAATTGTTCTCTTCGAGATTTTATATTTTAAAACTGCTTTATAATGATTTTATTTTTAATCTCATTAAAAATATCTTTCTCAATATATACAACAAACTTTCATTCATCTATTTCTAAATCTTCCAAGGACTAGGAAAGTTCTTGACAACAATTCTATGCTGACATATGGTACATAACATCTAAAATCATAGATTAAAAGGATTGTCACAAATTGATGTTGTTCTTGCTGACTTGTTGTTTTGTATAAGTGGATTACACATAAATATTAACTATTTTCTTTTTAATTTATTTATTATGTCCCTAATTTTTTTTAGTTGTCCTATACTTCATTTTTAATCATTAATAAATTCATTATCATCATTTTTCATATGAAATTCATAACAAAATACTTATCAATTCATCAAACTCATTTCAATTCATATCCATTAGCATATAATATTACCCATACACATATTAAATCAACAAACCCATATATTATTATAAACCCTAACATTTTCAATAACTAATTATAAAGAAATAAAACTAAAATTAGATAATGAAACAAATAGAAAAGATGAAGAAAACTTTCATAAAGCATAAAACATAAGAGGTTACTTGCTTAACTAATTAATAGCTTAGGGCTTGAAGAGAAATTTTGTAGAAGGAAGAGAGCCAGGAACAATAGTGAAAAAAGAACGAAGAGCTTGGATCAATTAGTAGCTAACAAAAAAAATTAACCATGTAAAGCTATTATATTAATATTTTAATATAACAAACTAGTTACAGATGACTTTACTTGCAGTTTTTTATAAGCAGAGAGAGTTATATTTTTATCCTACTTGGGCTTATGCGATCTCAGCTGCTATTCTTAAAGTTCCACTTTCTTTAATGGAAGCTTTTGTTTGGACAATCCTTATTATGTCATTGGTTACAACCCTGAGTTTGGAAGGTGAACATCAGATGCAGAGTGAAAATTATCAGCAGATAAAATGTAGAATGACTGTTAATTGGGAGAGGGGAGGGGGCAATTGCCCCCCTTGCCCCTATGTGGCTCTGCCACTGACATCCATTAAGAAAGATTGAGTTTACATCTATATGGAGAAAGTTCCAGTTCTTTTAAGTTGTTAATAAGATTAGCCATCTCATTATTTCAAGTCGAGCCAACACAACAAGCACTTCTTTATAATTTACTTCATATTGTTGCTTGTAGCCTTTTGTCACCAACCTAGCCTTGTATTTTTCTACCTCACCTTGTATATTTCCTTTTGTTTTGAACACCTATTTGACATCAATTTATTTGTGTCCTTGAGGAAGTGTAAAAAGCTCCCTAGTATTATTAATGTTAATGGCATTTATTTTATCTTCCATTTAGCTTCTTGAGAAGCTTTTTCAAATGTCAATATGGATCATAATTTGCAAAAAGACATAGCATGCTAAAATCATCAAAGTCAATTCTTTGTGTGCCATCGTGTGTGTGTGTGTGTGAGATATATATATATATATATATATATCTATCTCTTGAATGCCATATATATCTCTTGAATGCTCTTTGTCTTTCTTGGAGCTGAACTAGAGGAGTCATATGGTCCTGGCTGAATTTCAACTTGAGAAGGTGATGTTGGCACAATCTGATTTTCTATTTCATTTTTTCCTCTTGTTCTTCTTCTAAAAGAAGTTGTTGCAGCTACCTTTCATTACTCCAATTCTATATTTTCTCTTCATTAAACTGAACATCTGTTTACATCATCACTTAGTGATAGAATTATAAAACTTATAGCCACAATAATTATCTCTATACCTTTTTAGGATTTTATACCAAGCTTAGTCCTCTTTTCTTCTTGTATTTTGGCATATGCAACATTGCCAAAAACTCTCAAGTGATCAATGTTTGGCTTATGCAAACTCCATGCTTCTTTAGGTATGATATTGCAAAGATATTTTGTAGTAAACCTGTTCAGCAAATATTTAGCATAATCAACAACATCCCATAATTCTTTAAGACATTTTTTTCCCAATATACATCTAACCTTATTAAGAATGATTTTATTCTTCCTTTCATACACCCTATTCTATTATAATGTTTGAGGCATGGTTAGTTGATGAACAATGTCATTTTCTTTATAAAAGTCATCAAACTCATATGAGATCTATTCCTCACCTCTATCAATTTTCAAACACTTTAAATGACAACCACTTTGCTTCTAAATAAGGATTTTAAATTATTTAAATATATTTAAAAATGCATTTTTTTCTTTCACCAAGTAAACCTAAGTTTTACCACTATAATCATTTGTAAGGGTAAGAAAATACCTACTACCACCAACTGATATAGGCTTGAGAGGACCACACACATCTGAGTGTACTAAATTGGGAGGCTGAGCTGCTCTGTAACTCTTCCTTAGAAAAGTCTTTTTTTGCTGTTTTTTCATGACACATATCTCACAAAAGCAATTTAGATGATCAATCTTTGACAAACTTATCACTATATTGTTTTTCTATAAAAACTTTAAAGCACCAAAGTTTAAATGTCCATATGAAAGATGCTAAATGGTGTATTCATCACCACTAATTTCTTTGAAGCAGTTTGATTGGTAAATATTCAAGTTCAATGGGAACATTCTATTCTTAGCCATTCTTACTTACGTGATCAGAACATTATTATTATCACATATATAAAAGGATATGTTCTTTATCAGTGCAACAAAGCCTTTTTCAAGGAACTGAGGCTCAAGATATTATTTTTCATTTTAGAAACATAATAAACATTAGAGATTTATCGATGCTTATCATTTTTAAGTTGAAGAAGAATTTTACCTTAATTTGCCTTTAACTAGTCTTTGTTATAAACCACCAAAGGTGATGTTGCTGTTGTGTTCTTCATTAAGCTCAATAAGAACTTCTTTCATACTATATATGTTATTTACTACTCTTGTAACAAAATACCAAGTGCTTGGATTGCATGACTCAAAATTTTCATAAGCTAACAATAAAGCAGGCTCTTAATCAACATTTTTTTTAGCCAAGTTCATCTTTGTCTTCACCAACAATGTTGCAATAACAATTTGAAGCATAATGGCTAAATTCTTTGAAATTGTAACATTGAAGTTTTGATATATCATACCTCCAACTTGACCAACTACCATGACCTCAACCTCAATTTCTACCATATTCTCTTGGAAAAGAATTTTGATTGCCATCACGTCCTTCATGAGTTTCATGGTTTCTATATGACCTGTCGCCCTTTTCTTTTCTATAAAAAGCTACCCCTATTTGAAAACCTCTTCTACTAGACTCATTCTTGTCCTTTAAACTTAGCTTTGCTTCCAATGCTTGTTCTAGTTATCTTCCTTCTCTTTTATTTGCAATCTTTTGCTCATGGGTTTAAAGAGAATCTATAAATTCTTCCACTGTCATCTCTTTTAAATCTTTTGATTCTTCTATTGCTACAATAACATGATAAAATTTAAGTCTAAAGATCTCAAAACTTTCTCCATTACTCAAACATCATTCACCATCAGAAAATTATCAAATACAAACAGAAAAACTAATAAAAACAATATCATCGGTAAATTACAGTGATATTTACCGATGAAATATTACATTGCTATTTCCCTCAATATTCATCGATGAAAAATTTATGTCGGTGACTACTAGAGGAATTATAGTTGGGAATGAAGGAATGAAAAAAATATCATGTCATTATTATAGACAGAATTATTGAGAAAATATGCTCGTTGGTAATACTTGTTGGTGGATCTGTCAGTAATATTTAAATTATAACCTGACAACTGACCTCCCCTCTTCCCCTCCCCTATTTCTTATTGTTTCTTTTTATTCTGCAGAAAATAACACACAACATCCCTTTATTTTTTCACAAATCAAGCTCTTATCATCACAAATCTGGCCAAACTAATACTCAGTTTGTCAGTATCTCTATTCTGGTTCAATTTTTTTTTAAAGATTCACCACATCAAGCAAAAATATCCTGTTTTTTGTTACCAATTTTTAAATTGTTGTTTTTTTGGCATCTTTATATAGTATATGTAGTTTGTTTGTGTGTGCACTTTTTTTTATAACTTTTTCCTATAGAAATTTGTTGTGTGAATGTATGATTTATACATGTTAGGGTTTGTTTGAGATTTTAAAAAATTATGCTTGTTTGTCCTTTGATAAAATTGAGTTTAATTTTTAACTTAGGTGTTTTATAATGAAATAAATAATGGCTTATTTACTGGACACATTTCATATTTTGTCAATTTTATTGTTAAGTTGAAAATTTTGATAAATTTAGAGGAATTTGAATTTTTGAAGAAAATTGATAATGATTTAAGGATATTATTAAAAAAAATTGAATAAATTTGAGTTAAACCATTGATAGCTAATTAGTTGGGTACCAATAATTTGTTTAGTTCACAATATATATATAGGTTTCATATAAATCATTAATGATTGTTCTTGGATGTATCGAGTTTCACCCGAAGGGTTGTGCAAGATATATTATTGTAATGAGGTTGAGGGTTTTTATTAATTATGCACTATCTAATATGAAAAATATTAGCGGAGGTGGTATTAGATATCTATGTAAGAGGTGTAAAAATAAAAAGTCTCAATCTAGTTGTTGTTACGATGCATCTTCTATAAAAAAGATTCATGGAAAAATATTTGTGTTGGTTTGCACTTGAAGAACCATATGTTTACGAAACTATAATAGAAAGGAAGGCTGAGTCAACTTCTAGTTCTAACAACGTGCATGAAGTTGTAGATGGTAATAGTAATCGTTATAAAAGAACTAAATGCAGATACAATCAGGTTTTTTAATCTTTTAAAAGATTTCTACGAACCATTATGAGATGAGTGTATAAATCACAGTAAATTATCATACATTTGAAGTTTTCTCTAATGCAACTTGAGCCACAATTTCTAATGCAGCTTCATCATGCCCTCGATAAATCATAAACAAGGCTTTGTTATCTCTCTTTTTAGATTTTTAAGAATTGTCATTTCCGCATTACTCGAGGCTGTTTTTGCTTTTGTTGATTCTAGTTCAATATACCCATCTTTAATCAATTCCTAAAAATATAAATAGCCTAAGAGAATTTTAAATTGTATAAATAATAGGTTATATCTTTTGTTTTGTGAGACGGAGAATTTGAGATTAAAACTGATTGTTGCTGCTGCTACTACTAGAAGCCATTACTTATCCAAGTTTTGATACCAAGTTTGTTGAAGTTTTATACAAAGAAAAGTGGCAGAATCCTCACACACAATGTCTTTGAACTCGATGCTTATTAATAATGGCCTACATAAAATAATGCATAATACATAATATTTATAGGCTTTAATGGAAAATTCTAATGAAGAACTTTTACAAACCTCAAAAGTGCTAAACTAAATATGAATTTGAATGTGTTTCAAATCCCATGTAAGTACTTTGTATCAAGTACTCTTGCTAATATTCATAAAACAACTTTAATGCTCAACTCAAAAATGATTTACTGGTTGTTTCTGCATGGTTATTTCATGGATATAGCTGGTGTGATTCTTTTTCTTTGTAAATGATCAGATGTTGAACTTGTAGCTTCTGTGATAATGCGCTTTATCACAACCTAGATCAGGTCACTGACTTGATCATTCCTTACCTACTAAAAGTTAAAAATTTCTTTCTGAAATAATCGGACTTGAGGAAGTTGGAGCTTATCATAATTTAGATAATTTGTCCACCGGTAAAGTAGGCTCTACAGGGTAAAGCTTGATTGAAAAACAAAAATTGTCACAAAAGGGAAACGTGTCTCCTTGTAGTTCAGACTGTGCTATGCAACAACCAAAATGGAGCACTGAAGTCACACACATCATACATCATACATGTCGAGCTGTTTAAGCGTATGACATGATAGAGACATGCCATATTATTTAGTTAGATGACAAGCTGTTTGCTAATGAGATTAGCACAGACTTGCACTTTTCTTTCTTTAGATTGTCCACGGCCCTCCTTTCGTGACTGTGAAATCAACCAAAAAGGGAGTTACCTAATAAGTTTACTAAGAAATAGGTGGATATCCATTGGCCAATATAAAGTTATATGTGCCTCATGCGGAATAGATTATGGGAGGTTGATGTAGCTAGTTCCTAAAATGCTTTGGAGGCATTTTCTTGTAACAAAAAGAAGAGGGATAATACTTGTAGATGATATCATGATGCTAGACTATATACCATTTCTAAAGAAAGAGCTTGCATAAACCTACTTCGTTTTGTTTTTTGAAAGAGTGGTTACCTTCTTTCAATATGATTATGCGGGTATTAGAATCAGAATAGGATTTGTTGTTATGGTTTGACACGAAAAAATATATGAGATCAACAAAAGCTAGCTGCATATGAATAACCCTCAGAAAGAATAGCATCTTTGAAAGCTGATAATATTGCTTCTGTTGATGATTGCTGGATGGAACAAAGAATATCAAAGGAAATTGAAGAAAAAACGTACAAACTGCATACCTAAGAGATGATCTCCATCTCATTATTCAACTTAAAAATAAAGTTGAAATCCAAGTCATTATTCAACAACCAACTTGGTTCTTCCGTTCACCACCTAGAGTTCATTATCATCAGGCTCACTATTCACAAGCTGACAAGGTTCGCCACAAAAATCCATCTTTCTACTTTGTGATGATGAGATTCTCAAAAACATTTGCCTTTTTGTATATTTTAGAGGCACCACCAATTTGGAATAGGAATATATAATACAATGTCTTTCCACCTTGTCACAAAAGTGACAAGATCACTGACTAGCAAGAACATGGTCAATCTACACAAGGATATGCACGTGCTATGACCTGATTTAACCTTTCTACATTCATGCTGTAGACTTTGTAACAGTAGTCTAATTTCAAATCATCAACTAGCCTTAAGGATAATGATGCTAGCCCTAGATTCCTACTGGTTAATACTTCTTTAAGCCAACTGCTGAAATTCCTCTTAATTCTCTTCTAAGAAGGATAATGTTATACAGCAAGAGGCTATTTGCTGTCCTTGTATTGCAGAAACTGTAGAGACAGTAACCAGATTTTTGGGTGGTCTTTTTTTTTATATATAATATTTGCCACTTCTAATTGCATAGACAAGTCAATCATTCATCAATTACATTCTTTAATTCACTGAAATTGTATTAAAATTTGTTTGGTGATTTTGCCATTGCTCCTGGGATATTCTTGGCTAGGATCAGTATTATAAACATGCTGTGAATGTTCCTAGTATGCTATCATTTGATTTCCCCCCTTCCTAATTCTAGTGTGATCAAGGGAGGCACTCGAACTTTAGATTTTCCCTCTGTCCCATGCTTTTCAAAGTTCAGTACTATACTACTGCTGTCAGTTGAAATTATAGTTAAGCACCTTCCTTGTAAATTCTAGGTTAACTGTTGCTGCTGACAACAGATTAAATTAAGAAGCAAAAGACAAATTAATAAGTTTGGGGATTAGATCCAAGCAAGATCATGGATTTATGTATGCAATAAGAGAGGATATGAGAAAGCAAAGATATGAGTGGATGCATATACAAATATGGTTAAGAGTCCAATCAAAACTCTTTGAATATCTTCCAAATTCTCACCCTTTAGTTCAACCACTAACTTTTAATTTCTTTTTTTTTATTCTCTTTGATTTATTTCCTTATTGAAAGACTTTAAACAAGAGCAAACTTTGACTAGTCTTTCTAAGAATCAAGAACACAAAGAAAATTATTTCATTTCAGCAATGACTCAGAAAGTTCATGCCTATCTCCATGCTTCTTAGAGGTAGGGATATATAACAATATCCATGATCAAGAATAGATACGCACAAGTTCAACTGAGGTTGTAGAAATATGAGAATTTTGTTGATTAATTGGTTTGAATATAATGAGAAAAATATGAAAAGAATCCATAGAATATATCTCTCTATCTATATCATATCATATGTAATAGTAAATCATAATCGAATTCTAAATAAAATCCATTAAATATTCAATTTGGAGATTGAAATGACATATGGAATGTTAGATTGGGATGAATCTATTATTTAATGTATGTGATATGTCTATGTAGATATGCAATACAATAAAATCCACTACTAGATTTAATAGTTTTACCGACAGAAATTTCTGTCGGTGTTTATACTAATATTTTGTTTGTGATTATTTTACTGATGGAACGGAAACCATCCGTCAGAATCACTAACATTCCGTATGTAATTTCTGGTCTGTTGGTAAGTCCGTCGTTAATAAATTTACCGATAGCTTTATAGATAGACCATGCGCGCTAAAAAAAAAAAATACCTGTTTCAATCCATTGGTAATTCCCTTGGTGAGTTGCAGTGACATTTACAATAATTCTTTTTAAACTCTCTGGAACATACCGACGAAATAATTTCATCGGTGATTTAACAGTTGCAGGGGGATTTGCTGTAATTTTTTCTAACTCTCTAGAATATACTGACGGAATTATTTCATTGGTAACCCCGTCAGTAATAATTTAAAAAAATATATTTTTTAAAAAATCTATTGAACATAAATAGAAAATAATTTTAAAAATAAATTATATAAAATTCAAGTATTTAAAAATCAATTATCTTAATATAAAAACCAAATATTTATTACAAATTTATATATTCAAATACAATGAAACTAGAATAGAGGTGGCGCTGGAGAAGAAAGAAGAGGCTAGTTGTCTTTGGGACCGTGAGGCCGATAAAGGGGTGCACATGTACCACCCATCTGTGATCTCATATCCATGACCATTCGATAGAGTTATTCATAATCCGTAAAGAGTTGTTCATATTTTTCATCGAGATGGGCTATACATTCTTGCACTCTTTGATCTAACAAGGCCGTGAACTTCGGAAACTAAGTGCTTAGGACCAATTGCGAGTACCCAATGGTTGAAACACTACGAGCCCTCTGCAAGTTCTCGGCTGTAGTGTTAGAGAGTTCGTACAACCGATTTCTATTGGATCCACTAGACGATCATGTCTCCAACCACAAATCCGGATCAAAATCCGGGTGGGTTGAAGGGTCATTCTTGTATCTCTTTTTTAACAGGCTGTTATATGTCTCCTGTAAATAAGAAAATAAAATCATCAAATTCAAGTAAATAATAACTTAAGAAAAAAAAATGATTAAAACCAATGTACCACAAAGTGTTGAGCTCAGCTGTCGATGAACTGTTGCACCTCTTTTTGATAGTCATCACTTCGCACGTGCGTTTCCACAAAAAGCTCCATTGGGCTTGACTCGCGTTCAAGAACCGTAGCCTGCAAGATGAAAATGTTGTCAGCTAAATATATTTATAAATAACAACAAATAAAAAAATAGATGTAATTAAAATAAATCTTACCATCCGCTTCGCATGCGAAATGAACGAAATGAAGCCACCAGTGTGCGTGGTAACGGAACTGTGAATTTGCCAGCTCTGATTCCCTCGGTATATACCGACGACATATTCCTGTTGGTGGTTACCGACAGATTTAGTGATGGAAAAATTTGATCGGTAAATGTCACCGTAATATACCGATGAAAAAAATCTGTCGGTGTTTCCATTTGTATTCATCAATGTTTTGATAATGATGTTAAAAAAAACCCACAAATAAAAAGCACACAAAAACATAAATTAATTAATTTAAATTCAACAAACTACAAAAAATAAAGAAATATATTAATTGCTAAAGATTGTGTTAAACAAATAAAAGTATCATAAATTAAGAGCATTAAAAAACATAAAATAGTACTTTAAATAACAAACCCAAAAAAAATAAAAATTAAGAAACATAGTAATTGCTAAGAAAATTGTACGTTTTTTTTATAAAATGCATGTTGACTATTTAACAAGGATACAATCTACATGAGATGAAAATACCATAAATTAAGCACATAAGCCATAAAATAATAAATTTAAACTCAATAAACCAAAAAAAGAAATTAACATTTTAATTCCTAAAAGATTGTTTGCTATATGATTGTTATATAACAAAATCTTACCAAAGTTTTTAGCAAATATTATTAAATTAGCTTTGGTAAATCTTATGCCATTTTGGAAGTATTATTGCTTGTTATATTTTAAAAAAAGCATATAATTTTCTAAAATAATAATAATAATAAAAAACAATCACCTATGTAACAACCGACTATTGGCTTGTTAACAAGTAAAACAACAAATAATATTTGATTTTTTTAATTGATTTTCGCGCGTGAAGGCCTCATTTGACCATTCCATAATCTTCTCCTCAAATTATTCTCCTATAAATCCCTTAAATCCATAGTTATTTGAAACAAATTGTTATGGGTTTGATAACAAATCTTCATGTTGCCTAAAATGAATACATTTATAAGCATTGTTCTTGGCAATAAAGCTATGAATAATTGAGAAGAGAAGTCTTTATAAGTCAATAATAACAGGATTTTATAATCATATAATATTATGCTTCCAACCCACACAACAACAAATGGAAGGGTCCACCATGTTAGAGAAATTTGGGATGGAAGCAAATATGGAGTTGGCTTAGAGGTGTGAAAACACTATCTTTAAGGTGTTTATTTGTCCCACACAAAGACAACACCTCCAGGATACAACTAAGCCCTCTAAACCTCTAAAAGAATGAGAAGATAAGACCAAGAAAAGAATGTCTTTTTGTTGTTATTTCTTTTCTGTATAGTAACATGCTTTTATAGACTTGAAACATAACGATGAAACAGTATGACTGTTCATCAAACAATATGACTATTGATGAAACAATATGACTGTTCATCAAACATTATGACTATTGATGAAACACTATGGTTGTTCATCAAACAATATGATTGTTGATGAAATAATATGATTGTTCATCAAATAGTATGACTATTCATATTGAGTTCCAAGTTCCAAATGATATTATAAATATCCATATAATAACATTAGGAAGCCAAATAGGAGAGTTTGTCCATCATGGCTTAATTTACTACACAATAGAAACCCACACTTAGAAACATTAGGAGGGAGTGTTTCTTTCCAATGTGGAATAAACATCTTTTCTTTATTCATTTACAAACTACACCAACAATCCCCCACTAGTTTGTAATGAAGGTCTTTTCACTTGATAGAATTATGCTTACAAGAAGGTATTTTGCAATTTAAACCTTCAATTAGTGTTAGAACTTGAATCCTACTAAAGTTATTGGTGTCCGCAGATTAAATCAAAACTTTTGTTGTAGAATAAAAGATACTACACACATAATACTATCCAAACTCTTAAAGAGGTTTACAACTGTTTAGCACTATTATGGCCATGTGCTAAAATCATAATTTTTTTTCTTGAATATTTACAAGAGAAAACCCTAACTCTTGTCAAAAGCGGCACCACTTTTATATTCATATAGGTGGAATTATACATGTCTTTATTACATTAGACACGAACTTTAAATTCTATTAAGAGCCCACGCTCATCCTACTTTTCGTAATAGAACACACTGAATACTATCAGAATAGGGACTCAAATTAATTATCAGTGTCCAACAGATACAAAACAGTAACTTGTTATTACCCATTAAACTA
>Ga0307517_10005687_pt1 | contig 18688 bp, 14 predicted proteins | sample 23_EM_MG_FD_194515 | JGI IMG/M metagenome (GOLD analysis project Ga0307517, IMG submission 194515) | Populus trichocarpa ectomycorrhiza microbial communities from riparian zone in the Pacific Northwest, United States - 23_EM | ecosystem: Host-associated > Plants > Roots > Unclassified | place... | reverse complement strand
CCCCATTTTGTATGGAGTGAGTAAAGGGATGGGGTTGGTGCTGGCTGCCATTTCTTTCCTTTCCTTCGATCTCTGCTTTCTATCTTCTCTTCTACACCCTGTATTCAACTCGGCTTTGGAGTCATGATACAACACTGTTATTTACACACACACACACACACACACACATATATATATATATATATGAAAATGATGAGCCGGATCCCTCCTCGATTTTTTTCTTTTAAAAGGGAAATAATTGAGATGAAAAAGAACAGGTGGGGTGTTGCTGATGCAAGGAGAAAGGGAGCTCGTGTGGGTTCTTTAATATTCAAAGCAAAAGCCATCAAGAACAACAAGAGTGAGCTTCGCCGGCAGTATCTCATGGCCGCCTTGAAGTCAAAGGGAAAATCTTAAATATATCCCTGAATTATTGGGATTCACTTCTGACAACAAAATATTTTTTCCGGTCATATTATTTTCGGTTGGGTTTAATTTTTATTTATAAAAATAATTAAATTAAAATTTTAATAAAAATATAAATGAAAAGTCTTTAAAAATGTATGGACGTTCTCGGGGCTCCTTTGAAAGTGTGATAAGATATGGTTTAAATTTCATTTTGTTCTTATTATAGTTTTGAAAATATTTGATTAATCAATATATATCACGATTTTATATAGATTTCATCAAAAACTCTCTTTTGAAATTTTGATTAGGAAAATGCTATAATCTGTAGCTTTTTTAATTTTTTTTATTATTATTAATGTGAGTGTTCGGGTCAGCTTGCGCGCATTTCAACTAATCCTACAGGTCCTGAAGTTAATGATCATGTAAGCCTCCAATGATCCTGAGGTCTGTGGGACTCAAACTGGTAACCTCTAGAAATGAAATTTAAGACCTGACTAATTAAGTTACACCTCTCATGATTAGTTTTTTTAAATTTATATTTTCAATCATAAAAGTTACTACAGTGCTAAACATGTAATTTTTAAAATTCTAGGACCTTTTGATGAAATTAATATAAAAAATTGTTTGGGTATAAAATTGAAACTTTTGATATAATTGGAGGGCATTTTTTGGCATTGACTAATTGTGTTGCCTCGCTATGTGGATTTTGACACGTTTATTATATATATATAGGACCGGTGGACCCCCGTTAATCAGCACCCATGTGTATCCTGCTGTTTGATGTCATGGTGAATGTCACATGCCAACTAATTAATATAATTTAGACTGTACTGTATTGTTTTTTGTATTTAAAAAATGTTTTTTGTATTTAAAAAATGTTTTTTGAATTTTTTTATTTTAAATTATCTATATTAAAAATAAAATAATTAAAAAATTATTTTAATGGAGTAAAAAAAAATTTATGAATATTTTATGAATCAACCACCCCACAATCTTAAATGTTGACAAAATAAAAAATGCAACGTTTGCTTTTAATGTCACTTTCCATTTTTACTTTTGATTTTTTTATTAATATTAATTTACTTGGAATATAGAACCTGGATTTCACGACAAGATGGATTTGCCTTTTTGTATGAATCTAATTGTTTTTATCGAAATGAAAATGAATCGTAATTTAGTATGAGAATATTTATTATATTTTATTTAATAATTAATGAGATAACATGTCAGTGCGTTGCCGCGAGTTTATAAAACAAATGTATTAATGTTATATATATATATATATCATTATGGTGAGTATAATAATAATAGTGCAATTAACTAAAGAAGAAGAAGAGAGTCGGCAACCGACACAAAAAAAAAAAGAGAGATTTGGAGACCTAAAGTGGAATAAACAAAGAGGGGAGGACCAGACTTAAAAGGTACGAATAAATGAGGGATAAAAACAAAAAAAAAGGAGAGAGAGAGAAGAAAATCGTCATCCCTTGAAGGAGGAGAGTTAACAGCAGAAAAGAAAGAAAAATAGAGAAGAAGAGTCACTCATTGCCTTTTCATTCTCTCAAGAACAAACAAGGAGAACCACATGCAATCCATCATATGAGAGGAAACTAGGAGGGTGATGGAAGATTTAGACATCAAAAGACAAGAAAAGAGAAGAAGAAAGCCAAGAAGGAGCCGACGACAGCAAGGGAAGAAAAGAAGAACAACCAAAACATTTGAGGGAGAAGGGGGTTTCAAAGAGCAGAAAACACTACTAGGACAAACCTAAGACCTTTCTAGAGCAATTTCAAACCTTCTGGGTAAGTTGCATGCAAGAAAATACCAGCTCTAAGCTAAGTTCTTGAGAAAATTTTTGTGATATTTTTTACCTAGCTAGAGGACAAAGAAACTAGGGGGAGGTCTGCAGACCTTCAGTAAAATATGAACAGAGAGGGAGGAGAAATATGTTGATACTAATTAAGCATGCATGTTGAAAGACAATGTTGAATTTCACAAAATTATGATATGCTAATATTTGAAAACATATGAACAACCTTGTTACACATATTCTTGTGAAGCCTAATCCCTAAATGTACTATATCCTTATGTATGATTTTTAACGTGAGAAAATGATGAAATTCTGTGGGTAATAGCGGATGAAGAAAGGAAAAGAAATGCATGAAAAATGATGGTTTATGTGCTGAACACCCAAACCAGGAGAAAATCTGGGTTGTTGTGTTAATTAACTTGCGCCCAGGAATTGACAGAGATGAGGCATAATCTGGAGTATCTCTTTTCATAGAAGTTGTAGTCTGAGATGTTATCTTTCCAACAAATCCGACCTCGCTTAATTTGGAGCTCTAGATATAGGTAAACATCTGAGGGGAGATCGAGCTATCATCCCTGCTGACATATTCGGTCAAGTTGACAAAATGATGAAATTTAGCCACGTTAAGAATAGAATTTGTTTTGCCTCTCTTTATAAAATGTGTAGCATCATGTCCTGACTTCTAAAAAGAAATAAACCATATTTGAAATTGAATTAGTGATGTTTGTTATGACTGCTAATGAATTGAAATCCTAAAGGATAATAATGAGAGGGTAAATGTAAAAATAATGGTAAAAAAGAAATGAATGTTGTCACCATTTCTATTACTATGTTGTGAAATGTGATTGAGAATGGAATAATGATGGGTACTTGTGGATTCAAGAGGAATCGCAGGAGGAGTATAACAACATCAAGGGAACGCAATCTGAGCTTTTATAGTAGGTAGGTATTTTACACTTATATCTTCCTTAATTAATACGATTCTAGTTATCTGTTAGGATTATATATCCTGTGCCTATGAATGAGACCGAAAAGAGAAAAGATGAAATGACATGAATAAGAACTAGAAAACAGATTTGATTTATGAGTTCCTCTAGAGAGAATGGATGAAAATAACGAGTTTTCATGGAAAATCATCCCTTGGATTTGATTAGCCAGTCCCCAAATACAGGAGGCTAATGATGTTAGCCAGGTTAGCTAACATCGACATGACCAATACGGAGAAGGAGAAACATTGGACTTGATTAACTATTCGAGTTAAGAATAGTTAATGATATCGTCGGTTGATGTCGGTATCGACAAACTCATGGAAATTGATTAACTTTCTTGAGGTGAAAGCTAATGATGTTAAGAATTCTTGACATCAACATACCCGAGGATATTCCAAGGTAATATGGAACAGTGATTAACTATTTCAGTTTATAAATAGTTAATGACATGAACGGGTTACGTTGGCGTCAGCATTCCCACGAACTTGATTAGTCGATTCCAGAATGGGTGACTAAAGATACTAATGTGAGTCATTAGTATCAGCAATGACCTCCCCGGATTGGGAAAAAATGGCACGATGTTGTGCTCCTAATTAGATTTGGGATGTTTATGAAATGAAAAATAATAGGTGATCCTCAGAAGAATAAATAAGGACATAATCATAGAAGGCAAATTAATAATTCAAAAAGCCATTGTTATGCTTGGATTAATATATGATTAAATAAATATGCATTTATCGTGTAAATTTCCTTTTTTTATTTTATTGTATGCTTATTTTAATTATTCTAAAAATTATAAATTGTAGGTCCTTCTCACTCACGTCAGGAGTAGTATTTAGGTCCCCTGGTTTTCTTTTGCATGAATTAAGAATGTAAGAATTACCTACATATTTTGTTCTTAAGTAACCATGTAACTCGGGACGTAATAGCATAGTTTTGAAACACGGCCCGATCTGGCGGGTCGACCCGAGGCTGGAACCGGGTCAAGTTGATGAAAAAATAGGAAAAGTCATGACCCGGTGTGACCTGGCCGACCCATCGGGTTGACCCGGCAAAACCCAGTCAAAAACCTGGTTGCAACCCGTTGACTTTTGTTTTTTTTTTGTTTTTTTACTAAAACGACGCCGTTTTGAATTTTTTTAAAATAGAGATTGACCCGGCCGACCCAGCGACCCGGTCAAAACCCGAAACCCGGGCCTTGGACTGGGCCGGGTTTAAAAACTATGCGTAATGGTGTCATCCTTGTAATTTTGTGTTTGGAATATTGGATTGTATTATTTTGTATTTGGAATTCAAATGTTTGTATGCTTCTTTTATTTGTTAAATTATGTATGTTAAATATGAAAGAAATTGAGTAGACAAGATGTCATATCTACGTTCTTGAATATATTGTTGAGTTGGACTTGTTGTGATTGCGATATGATTGAGATGTGAGTATAAGATGTGTACAGGATGATAGTCAATAACTTGGGACCTCCCGGTATAGGGGAGACTCTGCCGAAATTTCGGTGAAAATTTTAGGAAACCTTAAATAATGCAAAAAAAATTTACCCATAAATTCGGTAGTATAATCATGTTGTTTAATCCTGAAAATGAGAATGATACAATTTGGTATTAGAGCCTCTGATTGAAATTTCAGGGACTGAAGTAACGATGTGGTTTTGGAAAATATATTGTAGGATATTTCGTACATGACAAGGAGTAATGATAGACTCATCTCCCATAAGAAGGAGAAAGTATGACTCATTGGATGGTAACGAAGCTGAAGGGGATCCGCTGATGGACACTGCCTCTCATTTACCTGCAACATCAGCCCATTATGAGAAGGGAGAATCAAGGGGGCATCAAGATGACCCTGTACCCCGTCGAGCAGAAGTGTTGCTATGCAGAGCAATGGTTGGTCAGGGATCAGAAGATAGGCCTCCACCGGCTACACCGATGGCCACACCAAATCCATATTCGGACCCCTTCATTTCTGGAGCAACTAGTCAAAGTTGTAGCAGCAGGGATAACTGCAGGAACATCCAGTCCTACCTCTCGGCAGAGAGAGTGGTTACCCTGGTTCAATTGGTGAAGGGTATGCGAGAAATGGGTTGTACAACCTATTTAGAGGAAGAAGACGTTGAATTAGCAGGACATTGGTTGAGAAAAGTAGAAAAGGGTTATAGATCAGTTGCAAGTGCCAGAGAAAACCTGGGTGGACTGTGGGACCCAGTTGTTGACAGAGAGTGCCCACTCCTTGTAGGAAACTATTAGAGAAAGGTTGAGATAAAAATATTTTCAAGAGGAATTTAAATAGAGGTATTACTTTTGGTAGCACAAAAAGAAAAAAAAAAGCAGGAGTTCCTCGACCTAAAGCAAGGGAAGATGACAGTTCTGGAATACAATAGGAGGTTCCAGGACTTATCTATCTTTGTCATCACCTACCTCTCCACCAAGCATCATCGAGTAGAACGGTTCCGGGATAGATTAAGATATGAGCTGAAGATAATATTAGTAGCTATGCAATTTCAGTTCGTCTGGGATCTAGTGCGGGCTGTGTAGGGTATGAAAAGGGTGATGAATGATACTCTGAGGCCAGTCAATGAACAGAGTCAAATGACAGGGTTTAAGAGAAAGGACTTTGTGCCTCTGCCGGAGAGAGCTTCATATCCGAAGAAGGGTAAAAGTAGTAAGTCTTTTGGGCAACTCCAAAATAGAGGGGGAAGTTTTGTTCATGAAGGGAGTTCAGGGGGATCTAGATGTGCCGATACTAGGGGATATATTAGGGGTCAGGCTCGGCAATGAGCCAGTACTGTGGGAGGACCCGCGAAACAAAGGGGACCCACCTACTCGTTGTGTATGAGGTGTAATCAAAAACACCCCGGAGACTGTTCTGCAATGCTGGTAAGATGTTATATTTACAAAGACGAAGGGCACCGATGGAGGGATTGCCAATGCTTGGGGAGAGGATGCTTCCACTGTAGGGATACAGGTTATAGACGTAGGGAATGTTCACGCATGACCACTGAAGGGGTACAGAGACAGGGGGCTACCACACAAAGCCAACAGCAATCAGTGATAGTGGATCGACCTGTACGACCTATTAAATCGGGAGCAAGTGCCAATAGGGGTCGACCCTGGTTCCAGGAAGAGAGGACTCGGGGCAAGATATACCACATGACTCAAAAAGATATAGGGGCGGTGCCAGATGTTGTAGCAGGTACATTATAACTAGGCTCAATACAAGTTTATACTTTAATTGATCATGGAACTAGTCATTCTTTTGTGACTTATCGAATTGTGAATAATTTAAATGTGCCACCAAGTAGACTAAGTGTAGGAATGATAATTAGTATGCCCTTAAAAGAAAACATAGAAATTGATGATGTATATAAAGGTGTGGTATTATACATCGAGGGGGCGAAATTGAGGGTAAACCTTATGCCATTAGAATTATATGACTTTGATTTGATTCTAGGTATAGATTGGTTGACTAGATATAAAGCACAGGTGGATTGCTTTACTAAAATTATGGTTATCAAATTGTGAATAATTTAAATGTGCCACCAAGTAGACTAAGTGTAGGAATGACAATTAGTATGCCCTTAAAAGAAAACATAGAAATTGATGATGTATATAAAAGTGTGGTATTATACATTGAGGGGGCGAAATTGAGGGTGAACCTTATGCCATTAAAATTATATGACTTTGATTTGATTCTGGGTATGGATTGGTTGAGTAGACATAAAGCACAAGTGGATTGCTTTACTAAAATTATGGTTATCCAAGTGGAGGGTGAGAAAAGGGTAGTATTTAGGGGAGAGAGAACGGTAGTCTTAAATTATATAATTTCAGATATGATGGCCGAGAAATTGATTAGGAAAAGGTGTCCTATATAGTTGTCTCATGTAAAAGAATCAAATAAAAGAAGCATAGAATTAGCGGATATTCTTATTATAAGAGAATTTCCGGATATGTTTTTGAAAGAGTTACCTGGGTTACCTCCAATTAGGGAGATTGAAGTTTCCATTGAAACCCTTCAAGGGGTCAACCCTATAGCACAATCCTCTTATAAGATGGCCCTCATAGAACTAGCTGAACTGAAGATCCAACTTCAGCAATTGTTGGACAAAGGATTCATACGGCCAAACAACTCGTCTTGGGGAGCCCCGATATTATTTGTTAAGAAAAAAGGTGGCACATTTCGGTTGTGTATAGACTATCGTCAGATGAATAAAGTGACGGTAAAAAACAAGTACCCATTACTACGAATAGGTGACTTGTTTGATCAGTTGAATGATATGATGGTGTTTTCTAAGATAGATTTAAGGTCGGGGTACCATCAGTTAAGAATAAAAAAATATGACATACAGAAAACTACCTTTAAAACCCGTTACGGGCATTATGAATTTTTAGTGATGCCTTTTGGGTTGACAAACACCACCGTAATATTTATGGACTTGATGAATCGGGTGTTTCGGCTTTATCTAGATAAATGTGTGATGGTGTTTATTGATGATATATTGGTATATTCTAGTTCCTATTTAGAACACGAGCAACACTTGAGGAAAGTGTCGAAAACATTGAAGGAGAATAAACTATATGCAAAGCGGGATAAATGTGACTTTTGGCTCAAAGAAGTGGTATTTTTAAGGCATGTTATCTCCACGGGAGGAATATTTATGGATCCAGGAAAAGTAGAGGTTGTTTTAAAATGGGAGAGACTTATAAATATGACAGAGATTTAGAGTTTCCTGGGCCTTGTGGGGTATTATAGGAGATTTGTCGAAGGTTTTTCTACAATAGCATCACCTTTGACCAAGTTAACCCGTAAGGAAGTAAAGTTTATTTGGTCGAAGGAATGTGAGGAAAGTTTCCAGGAGTTGAAAGAGAGACTCACCTCCGCCCCGGTCTTGACTCTTTCTTCGAGAACAGAGGGGTTTGTGGTATACAATGATGCTTCGAAGAGAGGTCTGGTATGTGTGTTAATGCAACACGGGAAAGTGATCATCTATACCCCCAGACAACTGAAGCCACATGAAATGAACTACCTAGTCCATGACTTAGAACTTGAGACAGTAGTATTTACCTTACGAGTATGGAGACATTACCTATATGGGACGCAAGTTCAGATTTTTACTGATCATAAGAGTTTGAAGTATCTAATGTCATAAAAGGAGTTAAACATGACAAAGGAGATGGGTGGAATTGATAAAGGATTATGATTGTGTGATTGATTATCATTCGGGTAAGGCCAATGTGGTAGCAGATGCTTTGAGTAGGAAGGAGAAAGTGGTGGTTGATGATTTGGGGAATAAAGAACAAGAAAGTTTAATAGAGTTGAAAAAGATGGGTTTGCAGCTAAGTGTGGGTCCAGAAGGGTTAATACTAGCTCAAGTAAAAATTCGATCGATGCTTCGAGATAAAATCCTGGAAGCTCAGCTGGCGGACGAGAGAGTAGGAAATATCAAGGAACAGATAAATCGGGGCATAGAGATACCTTTTCAAATTTTGCTAAGAGGATTGGTGGCAATGGACAAATTGGTTTACTTGACCAATAATAAGTTACTAAATGATGAAATCTTGAAAGAAACTCATGAATCTCGATTTACAACTCACCCCGGGAGCACCAAGATGTACTGGGATTTAAAGGAATATTATTGGTGACCGAACATGAAAAGGGAGATACAGAATGTGTCAAGATATGGGATGTGCTAGCAAGTGAAGATAGAGCATCAGTAGCCACACAAGATTAATATTATTATTGATATTATAAATATTATTAAATTTGAAATAAATATTATTACTATCGAAAAAACATTGATTTGATTTGAAGGGTAAAATCAATTGGTGTTGTTGTTGTTGTTGTTGTTGTTGTTGTTACTAACTTGGGTTTGACATCTCCTTCCAGGCCCAAAAAACTTAGGTCTGGAATGGGGCGTCTGACCTAAGTTGCTTGGGTGTGGTAGAGGCTTAGACCCAAGTCCCTTGGGTCTTATAGCCCTGTCTGACCCAAAACTCTAGGGTCCGGCGGCGGACCCAAAGATATTGGGTCCGACGTCAGGAACTAAGGCTCTTTGGTCTAGCATCCGGACCCAAGGCTCTTGGGTCCGGCGTTGCAGCAAGACCCAAGGCTCTTGGGTCTAGCATTTAAGAAGGGCCCAAAGTTCTTGGACCTGGTGTTGCAACCAAACCCGCTTAAACCTGAGTAAGTTTAATATTATTATTAATATTAAAATTTTTATTATTTGTATTATAAATATTGTTATTTTTATAATAATTAATATATTTGTAAAAAATATCATTAATATTGAAAAACAACCATAGATTTGATTTGAAGAATAAAATTAAAAATTATTATTATTATCATTAATAAATTTGAAAAAAAAATTATTACTATCAAATAAAAACAATAAATTTTATTTAAAGGGATTACAAACTATAAAAACTTGGGTCAGACAAATTTAATAATATTATTAATTTTATAAATATTATTAAATTCATTAATATTATTAAATTTGAAATAAATTTTATTACTATAAAAAAAACATTTATTTAATTTGAAGGATAAAAACATTAATTTAATTTGAAGGATAAAATCAATTATTATTATTATTAACTTGAATCTGACATCCTCTTACAGACTTAAGAAACTTGGACTGAAAAGAGACTCCTGACCCAAGTTGTTTGAGAGTGGCAGGAGCGCAGATTTAAGTCCCTTGTATAACAACCTCAATTATATAAACTCAAATTATATGATATATATTCGTAGTTACTAATATATATATATATATATATATATATATATATATATATATATATATATATATATATATTACTGAAAATTTAGCAAAGTTTTCTTTACATTCTTTTGATACCAAGTTATCGACTTAATTATTTCTCAACCAGTAATATCAATCAGAATATTCATCCCATCATTTGAACTTTCAAAACTCAAGCATATATCAATATCTCATTTTTTATTTTCTATAGAACAATTTTTAAAAGCTAATTAATTCATAGCATGCATCACCTATTTTTAAAAAGAAAGGTAATTGTTTTCAAAATATGTATACAATCAACCATAATTCAACTTACTAATAATAACAACATCATAAAATTACATCATACATGAGTTAATAAGTTAAACATTACGATTCTTAAATATAAAAGTGTATTACAACAAAATATTAGTTATTCTAATTACATCAATCTCTTAACAAAATTATTTATCCATGCATCTACTTTCCGGTTTGAGGGTGCGATGTACCTAAAAACATGATCACATTAAACATGATTAAAATTGCACATTTCAACAAATAATTGATTAAGGACTAACTATTAATGTACATTGAAGTAATTCTCGCATCATTGAATGAATTATCATATAAAATATTTTAGTAATTTAATAATTTCATAAATTCTTTTATAGATAAAGAGATAAATTTACAGAAAATACCAAGAGTATCTCCAACAAACCCATAGATTTAACTTCAATTTAAATCGATTAAATTTTACAATTTATCTATTACACCGAGTAATTATTCTATTAACTCATAGGTTAATTCTCTTAACATGTCTATTCATCAGAACGTTATTTTCAATAACCAGAAAATAATCTTCTTGACTCATCAATTCAACAAAGCATTATTTATAGTAACCAGAAAATAATCTTCTCGACTCGCCCATTCAACAGGGCATTATTTTGTCTCCCTTTCTTTCTTTTTTTTACTTTATACTAAAATTGCAATCTACGAATATTTCTTTTACTATCATTTAAAAATAAGCTATTTAATTACTTTAAGGTGTCGAACACCTATTTGGCGTCTGTGCGCGTGAAGAGGTCCCTTGTTGCTAATTAGGTCCTGCAGCCTTCTCTGTACCAACACAATTACTACATCATTGTTCATTCATTTGAACCGATAAAATTATAATAACAATTACATATTTATTGATTAAATCCAACACCCTTAATTAAGTTTAATTAAACTTTTAATTCAAGGAGGATAAAACCCCATTTTAAATTATTTATTCATTTCATTTTTATTTTTATTTTTACAAAATTCATTATTCAATTTAACCTATCAACATCAATTATCTTCAATTTGGCAAGATTTCTCAATAATATTATCAAAACTCAATTTTCTAATTTCTTCTTCTTTTAGTTGAAATTAACCTAAGGAAGAAAGTGGAGATTTTTCTTTTCTCTTTGAAAAATTCTTACTCATTTCACATAATAACAATTATAAACCTATATCTTCCCACATTTTCCAAACAATTATATTAAAATCTTAAATCCCATAAATTTTTCCTCTTTTGGCTTAAAGTTCAATAAAAAAAGGGGAAAATAATTTTGTTCCTTTTATTTAAAGTTAAACACTTACCCAATCATAATTCATTCCTTCTAACATGGTTCAATCATAATTTGCATTATTTTCATAATTTATAACATAAACCTATAATTTTACATAATCATAATTTTACATAATTACAATTTTACATAATCATAATTTTACATAATTACAATTTTACACAATTCTTCATCAAACATAAAATTAGAGGAATAAATCACTTGGAACATGTTATTTACTTCACTTTGATAAGGATTTAAGGAAAGAATACAAGAAAAATCAGGTTTTCTTCTCCTCCCTCTTCAAACCCTAGCTTGAATTTCTTCTTCCAAAGCACTCACTACCTTAAAATCACCTTCTCTTGATGTTTAATTAAGTTAATCACTCTAATTACTCACTTTTATTGGTGAAATCAACAAGAACTTGAGTAGAAAAATCACACAATTTCTCCCTCTATCTTTATTTCAAACTATCGGCCAAGAGAAAAAAAATAGAGCATTTATAGTCTAGTTTTTTTATATATTTACATATTGACCCTCATTAACTCTTATTTCTATTTTTGTCTCTCAATTCTTCGTTTTACTTAATTTACACAATAATACCTTATCTTTTATTCGATTGTATCCATTTACAATACTTGAAATCTTTTTATTTAATTTATTCAGTATTTTATTTATTTTGTTCAGATTATAATTTATCAAGTTTTCACATATTGGGTCTTGCAGCTTCGCTTAGCCCAAGACACTTGGGTCAAGTGTCCGGATCCAAGGCAAATGGGTACACGTCAAGACCCAATGCTAATGGGTCCGACATTCTGACCCAAGTCTAATGGGTACAACGTTGTAGCCAGACCTAAAGCTCTTTCTTGCGTTTAACATTTAAGAGGGGCACAAAGCTCTTAGATCTGGTGTTATAGTCAGACTCACTTAAACTTGAGTAAATTTAATATTATTATTAATATTAAAAATATTATTATTTGTATTATAAATATTATTATTCTTATTAAAATTAATATTATCAATAAAATAATTAATTAATTTAAAAACAATATTATTAATATTCGAAAACAACATTTCATTTGAAGGATAAAATTTAAAATTATTATTATTATTATTATCATCATTATTATCATTAATAAATTTGAAAAAAAAATTATTATTATAAAAAATTATAAATTATTTAAAAAAAATTTAAAAAATATATATGAACTTGAACTAGATAAATTATATATTATTATTAATAATATTATAAATATTATTATTGGATATGACATCGTAGCTGACCCAACACTCTTCTACATAATATTATAGCCACATCCAATGTTTTTTTGGTTCTAACCACAACGGAGGCCCAAAAACATTGAATCTTAGATTTTTTAAAAACAATTTTATGAAAAAAAAGATTTACCCGTGAGATAGCATAGACAACCAGGCTAAATTCCGCAGCCTTCAAAAACCCTAATAGTAGTTCCCATCTCGCTTGCTCGCTCTTTCTCACTTGCCTCTCGTCGCCTCTTTCAGCTCTAGCGCTTAACGCCTGTACGCGCATCTCTCTCTCCCTTCCTCCCTCTTCACCCACACACACTCACGGATATCGGTCTTTTCCTGTAAAATATAAGAATCTTACTGTCACTCTTTAACTCTGTAATTGTTGTTTTCAGATCTGAAATCGGAGCTTCTCATTTCCTTTTTCAGCCATGGCTCTCGTAAGTTCTTCTTGGCCCACTATGTGTGTTATGGAAATCGTGTGTGCAATTGCATGCTGACACTTGATTTGTTGTTTTGGGTTTAGATATTGCATGCTGGCAAGACAAACAAAAATGCATACAAGACACTGATAGCTGCAGAATACTCTGGTGTGGATGTCAAGCTTGCTGAGAATTTCGAGATGCGTGTTACCAACAAGACTCCTGAGTTTCTCAAAATGAACCCAATTGGAAAGGTGTGATTTTTTATGTTAACCCAGTTGGAATTTTGAGATGTGTGTTATCAAAAAATTGTTTTTTATTTGATTTGATTTCTTTTAGATTTGTAAAAGAGATTTGTTAATGGTCTTTTAGGTCCCTGTCTTGGAGACTCCTGAAGGTCCCGTGTTTGAGAGCAATGCGATTGCACGTTATGGTAAAAGACTTTATGCTTGATTCGCAATGTGCTAAGTGGTATAGATTATTATAGATGATAACTGTAATGGATTTTGTACTTGCTCTTGCAGTTACTCGCCTGAAGGCTGACAATCATCTATATGGTTCATCGTTGATTGAATATGTAAGATATTTTTGTAATGGTGAAATCTTTTTTTGAACCATGCTCAAATATCTGTTTACTTGAACCTAAAGAAAGTTGCTCCTGTTTGCACCATTTATGTTATGCTAATCTTTTTGATATTTTTTGTGATCCTTAGGCCCGTATTGAGCAGTGGATAGATTTTGCGGCAACAGAGATTGATGCCGGTATTTCAAAATGGCTTTATCCTAGATTGGGATATCAACCGTACCTTCCTCCAGTAAGTTGTCTATTTTTTTGTGCTACATGTCTTAGAACTCTTCAATTTTTTGTTTATTCTGTAATAAAAAGCTATATTTCATGGTTCCCTTGTATGCTAGTTCTGCTTTTCATAATATTGTTGCTGGCCCATTAATGTATACATTTTATGGATGTTTCTTTATGAAGGCTGAGGAGGCTTCGATTTTTGCATTGAAGAGAGCACTGGGTGCCCTGAACCTGCATCTTACCTCAAACACCTACTTGGTTGGGCACTCTGTGACTCTTGCTGACATCATCATGACATGCAATCTTCACACAGGATTTTCATATGTCATGACCAAGAGCTTTACCTCAGAGTTCCCTCATGTTGAGAGATACTTCTGGACCATGGTTAATCAACCAAATGTCAAGAAGGTGGTGGGTGAAGTTAAGCAGGCTGAATCAGTTTTGCCAGTTACTAAGAAACCTTCCCAGCCAAAAGAACCTGCTAAATCAAAGCCCAAGGATGAACCAAGAAAAGAAGTCAAGGAAAAAGAGCCAGCAAAGCCCAAAGCTGAACCTGCTGCAGAAGAGGAAGAAGCACCAAAGCCGAAACCCAAAAATCCTCTTGATTTGCTGCCTCCAAGCAAGATGATATTGGATGATTGGAAGAGGCTCTACTCTAACACCAAGACTAACTTTCGTGAGGTTGCTATCAAAGGTACTTTTGCCCTTTTCTTTTCACCCTTTCCTGTTCTCTTACTTTGAGCAGTGGAATCTGCTCTTTTCAAATAGCCTTATATATATATATTTCTGGGAAAAAGTATCAGGGAAGATTCAGAATGCGTTTTTTTTTTTTCAAAACTGAAATTTTTTTATTGACATTAATTTTCTGTTGACTCTTGGGTGGTGCCAGTTTTTCTTCCCCTAAAAGGACTTGGTTTCTATTTTCTTAACACGTGGTAAATCTGGATTTGTTTTGTTATTAATGGAGCTATGGTCTGTCAACTTTAACTTCTATTGTAGGATCATGGGAAATCTGGATTTGTTTTATTGTTATTAATGGAGTTATTGTCTGTCATCTTTTACTTCTATTGTAGGATCAAGGGAAATCTGGATTTGTTTTATTGTTATTAATGGATCTATTGTCTGTCATCTATAACTTCTACTGTAGGATTCTGGGAAATGTATGATCCCGAGGGATACTCCCTGTGGTTCTGTGACTACAAGTACAATGATGAGAATACCGTGTCATTTGTCACTCTGAACAAGGTCGGTGGATTTCTTCAAAGGATGGATCTGGCTCGCAAGTATGCATTTGGGAAGATGCTTGTAATCGGCTCAGAGCCTCCATTCAAGGTCAAGGGGCTGTGGCTTTTCCGGGGGCAAGAAATTCCTCAGTTTGTCATTGATGAGTGCTATGATATGGAGCTGTATGAATGGACCAAGGTTGACATCTCAGACGAAGCTCAAAAGGAGCGCGTCAGTCAGATGATCGAAGATTACGAGCCTTTTGAGGGGGATGCCCTTTTGGATGCCAAGTGCTTCAAGTGAAACAATTGTAATCAGTCAAGGCCATGTTTGTGGCCGCAACCCTTTTTTGGTAGTGAGTTTGTCTCTTGTTTCAGACATCCTGAAGTCTAGACATTTAATGATTTGGACAATATAGTGTTAAAGTTTTTTTTTTGCATTTTCCCTTCTCGAAGATACCTGCTAGTTTGCTGCTGGCATTTTTTTTGCCTCTGATTACTAGGGCACTTGATTTAACCTCTCGCGCTCAGTTTTTGGGGTCATTTCGGCTCCATCTTCCTGAGTTCTGATTGATAGGGCAAAAGGTGTTTAATTTACCGTTATATGATTTGTGTAATATGGATAGATATATGATTTCTATGATGAATTTGATGTGCTAACGAATTTAGCAAAGTAAAAATATACATAATTTAGCATTATATGTGTAAATCTTGTGAACCCCTGGTTGGAATTATGAGAATAGCCCAAATTAAAATAGAAAATTGGGCAAATAAAAAACATCAAAGTTTAAGTGGGGTCAAGTTTTAATTATGAAAAGCTCAGGGCAGGAGTATAATAAAATTTCATTCAAAGTTCTCGTATTTAAGAGGTGAGAAACTTGAGTTTACATAATGAAATATTACATTATAGATGAAATATACAAGATAGTGAAATATTACATTATAGTTGTAAAGACAAGATAGAGATTTGACTTCGAATGGAAAATTGTTTAAATTGATGATATTGTGTTTCAATTATGTTTTTTTTATCATGAAATATGGTTGGGTAATAACTAAATTATAAACTTTACAAAAAAAATAAAAAGAAATTGAAACTGAAATTACCATTAAGAGAAACAGTAATTTACTATTATTTGATTTGGTCGACTAATTGATTGCGCCAAAGATGAACTAATCAATCATTATAACTGATAATGAATTAGCATCATTATAAAAGAAAATTGGGATATAAGTTTGTAATAGTATTTATATTGTAATAATGATTAAGTTGAAAGAAATCAATTTAGATTATATTATGTGAATTGAACATTGAATAAAAAATGATAGGATATACATGATATATAAGAGGTCGTACGAGCTTTACACCAATAAAGAGTTATATCTAGAGTTCAGACAACGAGTAAGTTCATACCACCTCAATATTCTAGTATTAAGATAAATAATTTCAATTTCACCGAATATGCCTTGTTTTATTTGAGTATTGTTGTGAATAAAACTAGTTTTCTAATAATAGAATTAGTGTCTCGTAATGGGTGAAGGAATTAGTTTCTCGATAATAAAACTAGTGCCCGGTGATAGGTGAAGAAATCAGTTTTCTGAAACTACTACCTAATAATAAACAAAGGAACTGGCTTTCCATTGTTGGGGCTAGACCTCATTAATGAAGCTAAACACCCAAAAAAGAGGAGATTATGTCCAATAGTAGACTAGAAGCATTTAATCAACGATGACCAAGACATGTGACTTGTCATGATAGTTTAATAAAATATAAAGAGAAAATTGATAGAAAATAATCTATTAAGATCAAATGTAGTATTATAATTGTTATATTGATTTGATGATTCATTCATGATGCACTTATATTTATAATGAGTGATAAATTAATTTCATTTATCTCGCAACCTTGTATAGAATGAGTAGATGAAAAAGAATTTTTTTTTTTTGTTAATTAATGAAGACGTGATCTTTATTACATGTTAATCCTTTTGTAATGAAAAAGATTGTATGTAATTAATGTAAAAAATGTAATCCTTGTACTATTCTGTTAAGGATTTACCAATAAACTTTTATGATGTTATGTTTCATTTAGTGCTTTAGAATTTAGAATTTAAATCGTATAAAATTATATTTTGCCTTGTAATTATTTATTAATTAATCGTGGAATTTAAATAATGAGACATGAGATAAGTCCATGATATTTGGATTGTAATCATAGTGAAAAAGTTAAAGATAGCTTGATAAAATTCAAGGGTAAAGGAAAATCTAGATAAGATTTGGAATGGTAATGCAATAAAATCAAGAAATTAAGTATCATGTTGAAAGTTCATAGCTAAACATAGATTCAACAACAAAAAGTATGAATCTACCTACGCCGGTCGACCATCTGGTTTTACAAAATGAACCGCTTGATTGGTTGGTTAATTAAACAGTAGATTTTGCAACTGTCTCAATCAGTCGATGAAACCGGTCGATCAACCGGCAAGAAAAACATTAGATTACAGAATAAACCAGTAGACCGGAATTAGATGCAGTGTTAATTTATGGGGTTGCTCTGCCGGAAAATGTAAACAAAGACCCATCTGTGTTAAGCTTGAAGTCCAGTCAAACATAGCAGTCTAACAAGTAACTGTGTAGCTAGAAAACTCGTTTCCAAAAAGTTCCCAGTCAAACATGAACGTAAAGTCGCAACACAGCCCACTAGACAAGAGTACAGTCTTTTAGAATTTTGCTAAATATTCAAGCTCTATGACTCGAAGAAGTAGCCAGGAATGTCCATTGCAAGACTCGATCGAGCAAGCTCGGAAACACAATATCCAAAACGATCATTAGCCATTTATGGGAGATGCACAGACACTTCTCATGTGTATAGTGTCCTGGGGTTGGAAAGCATGCCGACTGAATTTTTTGGAAGCCAACTTGAGGTCGAAACTTGGCAAGCATTGTTCGTGTTGATAGAGACAGTACTAGTCATGCTACGACTTTTTGTGCTCTTACCAAAATGAGTTTACTTTGAATCAACTCTAAGTGAATTCAACCCTTGCGCATGCATATATGGTCGCAGAACCACCTTCCCACCCACCCACGAAGGTTCAAGCCTGTTTACAAATCCCGACCATAATATACCTTCAATGATATATATAAGACATGCTGTGATCTCAAGAATCAAGAAACTCTACTCCTCGTATTTCATTGTTTTCTTGAATAATCTTCTTCCTTGTCAGTGTGATTCTTAGTTTGATGGAGTGTGTGGAAATCACTGTAGAGGAAGAGCAGAGAGATGAAAGTACCCAGGAGTTGCTTCAACACCTCCCAACAGAAATAGGTATGGGAGGCAATCTTCTCTATCTATACCAAGGATTCTGGTGTCCACAGGTATCAATCAAGGGCATGATGTTGTTTCAACAACACTTCAAGGCACAAGAAACTGACCTCATACTTGCCAGCATTCCAAAATCAGGTA